>WNGB01000550.1_pt1 | contig 93383 bp, 84 predicted proteins | sample 5400681 | NCBI WGS metagenome assembly WNGB01 (sample SAMN13153367, study PRJNA577476) | soil metagenome | isolation source: 115 cm soil or saprolite under grassland replicate 2 | place: USA:California | collected 2016-06-15 | reverse complement strand
GCCCCCGTGGGGGAGGCTCCGGCCAGCCCGGCCCCCGTGGGGGAGCCGCCGGCGCCTGCCCGGCGCAGGACGCCGGGTCGGGCGAGCCCGCCGGCCCGAGCTAAGCACCTGCTCAGAAGTCCTGTCCGTAACTTGACGGGAAGGCCCTGGTCGCTGACCCGGGTTATGGGCAGAACTTCTGGTGACCTGCTTAGTGCCCAGTGGGCGGGGGGCCGGGGCGGTTGAAGGTCCAGGTCCGGCCGACCGGGTCGAAGCCGAGCCGCTCGTACCAGGCCTTGGGCCAGTCGTCATCGTCGGCCACCAGGAACACCAGGTCCTGGCCTGCGACCGCGGCCTCCTCGGCCGCCCGCAGCACGACCGCGCTGCCCAGCCCGCGTCCCTGGTGCTCCTCGAAGGTGGCCACCGACTCGATCTGCGCGGTCCGGCCGTCGCTGTAGAGGTCGCAGAAGCTCACCAGTTGTGCGACCAGGCACGGGGAAGCTGCTCGTTGAACAGGGCGGCGCCCCACGGGTGCGGCGCGGTCCGGGTCTGGCTGCGGTCGTCGATGGCCCGGACGAAGGCCAGGGCGCGCCCGAAGTCGCCGCCGGTCACCGGCCCCCCTCAGCGTCCCGGGCCAGGCAGCGCCGGAAGGCCTCGAGGCCGGTGTGGATGCCACCACCGCGGTCGTCGACCTGCGCACGGCTGAGGGGCTGGCCCGGCTGGGCGAGCAGCTCGAGGCCCAGATGATCGTGGTCGGCACCAGCGGCGAGCGCCCGCTGCTGGGGGTGGTGCTCGGCTCCACCCCCTACAAGCTGCTCCACCGCTCCTCGGTGCCGGTGCTCGTGGTGCCGGTCCCGCACAGCAGCGGCTGACCGCGACCGGACCGCTGGGCCTGGGCAGGCTTGCCTGCAGGGCGCGAGGCCGGCGAGCGGGCGTGGACGCTCGCCGCTGGCCCGCTCCCGGCGTTGCCGAGCAGGTGGACGTGGCCGGGCCCGAACGCCGCGGTGGACGGGGCCCGCCAGGTCGTGCGGCGGCAGGTGGTCCAGATCGTGACGTCCAGGCACTCCTCGGCGAGCGCCCCGTGCAGGACCGAGAAGGCGGTGGCCGCGCCGCCGTGGTCGTGGGCCGGGGTCGCCTGGCCGGGGGCCCACTCGACGAGCCAGACCTCGACCGCAGGGGCCCACAGCAGCCTGGTCCGGGCCGGCTCGCCCGGGCTGCGGCCGACCGGCCGGGCGATGGGCCGCCACCGTCCGGCCGCGCCGGCCAGGTGCCTGACCACCTCGGCCAGCCGACCGGGCGCGAGCGGTGTGGTCCCGAGCGCGCCGCAAGGAAGGTCGACGCCCACCTCGGTGAGGACGTCGTGCGGGAGCGACAGGAGGGTGGTCCTTTCCGAGCCCATCTCGGTGAGGACGTCGTGCGGGAGCGACAAGAGGGTGGTCCTTTCCGAACGATGCGGCCGGGCGTGCTCGACGGCCGTGGCGGGGAGCGCCGCCGCCGTCTCTCAGGGAGAGGCCGGCGCGGCGCGCACAGATACGACGGCAGCGACGAGCGGAGGAAGCGCGGGGCCCGGGCGGCCGGGCCCGCCTAGGCGGCGGGGCGCACCGGACGCCGGGTCCTGGGACACGAGCACGACCCTGTCAGCCCTGGCTCCAGGGCGAGGTCGGGAGTGTCTGCGGTAGCCATCGGGGCGTCCATCGCGCGCAGGATGGCGGGGTCCCGCCGCTGGTGTCAAGTCGCCCGAGCAGCCCAGAGGTTCCCGGCTCGGCGGCAGCACGGGTCGGGGCGGTCCCCCGACAGCGCCTGTGCCATCGTGGGGGCCGATCGGCTCGCCCGCGGCTGGACGGCGCCGGGTCGGGAAACGGGCTACCCTGCGGCGGCAGTGCCGCGGTCTGGCCGCGGCGTGCCGACGCTGAACCGACGATGAACCAAGGAGGCCTGATGCGGTTCTTCGTGACCGGCGGGGCCGGCTTCATCGGCTCCAACTATGTCCGCCACCTGCTCGTCACCGACCCGGACGCCGAGGTGACCAACTTCGACAAGCTGACCTACGCCGGTAACCCGGCCAGCCTCGAGGACCTGGAGCCCCAGCCCCGCCACACCTTCGTGCAGGGCGACATCTGCGACGGGGCCCAGCTCGCCGAGGTGCTGCCCGGGCACGACGTGGTGGTGAACTTCGCCGCCGAGAGCCACGTCGACCGCTCGATCGTGGCACCCCTGGACACGGTGCGGACCAACACCCTCGGGGTGGCCACGCTGGCCGAGGCCGTCAGGCGCGCGGGCGTCGGCCGCTTCCTGCAGGTCGGCACCGACGAGGAGTACGGCACCATCGCCGAGGGCTCGTTCGCCGAGACCGACCGGCTCGAGCCGTCCTCGCCCTACGCGGCCGGCAAGGCGGGCGGCTCGCTGGTCGCCCTGGCCTACGCCACCACCCACAAGCTCGACGTGGTGGTGACCAGGTGCACCAACAACTACGGGCCGTGCCAGTTCCCCGAGAAGGTCGTGCCGCTGTTCGTGACCAACCTGATCGACGGCCACAAGCTGCCCTTGTACGGGGCCGGCGGCAACATCCGCGACTGGCTGTACGTGCTCGACCACTGCACCGCGATCGACCTGGTGCTGCGCCGCGGCGAGAGTGGCCGGATCTACAACGTCGGGGCGGGCAACGAGGTCACCAACCTGGAGCTGACCCGGCGCCTGCTGGCCGCGTTCGGGGCCGGCGAGGACATGATCGAGTACGTCACCGACCGGCCCGGCCACGACTGGCGCTACTCGCTCGACTCGACCCGGGTCCGCGAGCTGGGCTGGTCGCCCGCGTACGACTTCGAGTCGGGACTGGCCGAGACGATCGCCTGGTACCGGGCGAACGAGGCGTGGTGGCGTCCGCTCAAGCCGGCCGGGGCCTCGAGGACCCTCGACCATGGCCGCCCGGGCCCGTCCGGGCTGGCGGGCTGAGCGGCGTGCGGGTCCTGGTCACCGGTGCGGGCGGCCAGGTCGGCACCGACCTGGTGGCCGCGTTCGCCGACGCCAAGGAGGTCGTTGCCGCGGCCAGGGCCGACCTCGACGTGGGCGACCGCCACGCGGTCGCGGCGACCGTTGCCGATCTCGAGCCCGACCTGGTGCTCAACGCCGCCGCCTACACCGACGTGGACGCCTGCGAGACCGAGGTGGACCGCGCCTTCCGCGACAACTGCCTCGGGCCCCGCCATCTCGCCCTCGCCTGCCGTGAGGTCGACGCCGAGCTGGTCCACCTGTCGACCGACTACGTCTTCGACGGCGTCACCCGCGCGGACCGGCCTGACGGCTACGGCGAGTACGACCCGACCGGGCCCACGAGCGTGTACGGGCGCTCGAAGCTCGCGGGCGAGCAGGCCGTCCGGGACGTCTGGGACCGTCACTACGTGGTGCGCACCGCCTGGGTGTACGGCGCGACGGGCCGGAACTTCGTGCACACGGTCCTGCGCCTGGCCGCCGAGCAGCCCACCCTGCGCGTGGTCGACGACCAGGTGGGCAGCCCCACCTGGTCGCGCGACCTGGCCGAGGGCGTTCGCGCGCTGGTGCGCACCGGGCAGCACGGCACCTGGCACCTGACCGGCGGCGGGTCGTGCTCCTGGTACGGGTTTGCCAGGGCGATCCTGGCCGGCACCGGGCGGGACCCCGGCCGGGTCGAGCCGGTCACCAGCGCCGAGCACCCGCGGCCGGCCCGCCGGCCCGCGTTCTCGGTGCTCGACAACCGGCTCGCGCACCTGGCCGGCGTCCCCCCGCTCCGCTCCTGGGACGAGGCCCTACCCGCCTTCCTCGCCGCCACCGGCCGCGCCGGCCCCGCCGCCTGAGGCGCGCGGGCCCAGGGCGGTCGGTGCCCGCCCGCCGGGTGCCGGGGCGGCCGGGGCTCGGGCGACCACGTACACCTCGGCCGGCTGGTACAGGCTGCGGGCCAGCCCGCGGTGGGCGCGGTCGAGGTCGCGCAGGCCTTCCTGGGTCGCGGTGAGCCGGTCGGACAGGGTCTTGACCGCGTGGACGAGCTCGAACGCCCACACGGAGTCATGGGCGCCGGCGCCGGGCAGGTCCCGCTGCCGGTGCTCCACGCCCTGGCGGACCCGGGTCGCCGCCTCGGCGATGGCGTGGGTCAGCCCCGGGTGCACGGCCGGCTCGGGACCGCCGAGCGCCTCGGGCGGCGGCGCCGGATGGTCGGCCGGGTTGCCGGCCGAGCGCTCGACCACGAACCCGGCCCGCCCGCACAGGTACTCGAGCAGCCGAGCGTCGTACAGGCGGACGCTGGCCGGGTCGCCCCAGAACCGGTGGGTGAGCACGGGCCAGGAGGCGGGGTTGGCGGTGGCGACGACCAGCCGGCCGCCCGGGGCGAGCACCCGGCGGGCGCCGGCGAGCGCGCGCAGCGCCTCGCCGGGCGACAGCCGCTCGACCAGGCCGACGCAGACCACAGCCCGGAACGGCCCGGGCACCGGGTCGGCCTCCAGGTACTCGACCACCCCGGCGGCCGCCACCTCCCGGCCCAGGCGCCGGGCCTCGGCCGCCTCGGCCTCGTCAGGCTCCACGCCCTGGGCGCGGACGCCGGCCTCGGCGAGCAGGCCGAGCAGCGCACCCCGGCCGCAGCCGAGCTGCAGCACCGGTCCGTAGCGGAGCAGCAGCGGCAGGTAGGGGGCGAGGCGCTTGCGGTCCCGGACCTGCTGGCTCATGGCCGCTCCCGTGGGCGAGGTCACTGCCAGTGCTCGACCTGCCGGACCGGCCGAGCCGGGACCCCGGCGACCAGGGTCTTGGGGGGCACGTCACGGGTGACCACCGACCCTGCCGCCACGACTGCGCCATCACCGATGGTCACCCCCTTGAGCACCAGCGCGTTGGTCCCGATCCAGACCCGGTCGCCGATGTCGATCGGCGCGGTGTGCGGCAGCGGCTCGCCGTCGACGTAGACCGAGTGGAAGTCGGTGTCCAGGATCTGCACGTTCCACGAGATGTTGCAACCCGAGCCGATGCGGACGCCGGCGTTGACCAGGACCTTGGTCAGCCCGTTGATCATCGTCTGGTGGCCGATCTCGAGCTGGCCGGCGTCCACCACGATGCGCGAGCCGCGGTGCAGGTTGACCTGGCCGTTGACTACGAAGCTGGCGCCCGGCCGGATCCGGATCACGGTGACGTCCCTGCTCGTGGTCAGGCCGAAGCTGCCGATCCCGATGCGGAGGTGGCCGTCGTTGCGGAACTCGAGCCGGCGCGGGTCGTCGATGACCGTGCGGGAGCCCACCGACACCGGGATGCGGTAGCGCAGCTCGTACCGGAGGCGGCCGCGCCAGCTCTCCAGCAGCGACACCTCCCGCTCGCGGCGGAGCTGCCGGTCGATCGGCTCACGGAACATGCTGGGCACTCCCTTTCAGACCGCAGACGTGGTCGACGGAACCAGACCTTCTCACTTCTCCACAGCCCGGGACAACGCACCCGGGGGCACGCTCTGGAAGACACGTATACTCCCGGCTCATGGCGGTTTCACAGATCGAGGCCTCGCCCGGCGCGGCCGGCGGCCCCCCTGGCGAGCCGGCGCCGGCCCGTCTGGTGCTCCACTCCTCGGAGGTCCTGGTGGCCCTGGCCGCCCTCGGTCTCGGCCTCCTGGCCTGGGCCGGCCTCGCCCTGGCCCACGCCGGACGCTGGTCGCTGCCGGCCGCGCTCGGCCTCGCCGCGGCCGGGCTGGGCTTGGCCGTGCTCCTGGCCTGGCGGGCCGGTGGCCCCCGGCCGCGGCTCGCGCTCGACCCGGCCGGCCTGGCCATGGTGGGCGGCCTCGCCGTCGTGGCCACGCTGCTGTTCTTCCCCGGGTCCCCCTACGGCGTCGCCGACAAGGACCCCGGCGGGTACGTGTCCCAGGCCGTCCTGATCGAGCGCACCGGCTCCTACGCGATGGACGACCCGGTGCTTGACCGCTCACGCGTGCCGGCCGTCGCCCTCGCCTCGCCAGGCGCCCGCCTGCCCGGGGAGTGGATCGAGGACGCCGACCCGCCCCGGCGCACGATCCCGCAGTTCTACCACCTGTGGTCGGCCGCGCTGGCCAGCGCCTGGGCGGTCGGCGGCTATACCGGCCTGGCGAACCTCAACCCCCTCTGCGGGGTGCTCGCCGTGCTGGTGCTCGCACTGGCCGTGCGACGGGTGTTCGGCCTGCTGGCCGGGTCGCTGGCGGGCGTGCTGCTGGCCGCCAACATGCTCGAGGTCTGGCAGGCCAAGTACCAGACCAGCGAGGTCTTCACCCAGCTCCTGGTGGCCGGCGCGCTACTCGGGGTGGTGCTGGCGGCCAGGACCGGCTGGCGCCCGGCCGCCGGCCTGGCCGGCCTGCTGGTCGGGCTCGGCTTCCTGGCCCGGGCAGACGGCCTGGTGCTGGTGCTGGTCGCGGTGGCCGCCTGCTGCGCGCTGCTCGCGGCCGGGCGCTTCGAGGGGCGCTGCGCCTGGTTCGCGGCCGGCCTCGCGGTCACCATGCCGCACGGGTTCCTGCAGGCGTACCGGTTCGCCAACCTCTACACGCGCTCGGTGCACCTGCCGGGCGCGGTCAAGGTCACCGTGGCCGTGGTGGCCGCCGTGGCCCTTGCCGGGGCGCTGCGGCTGGCCGCCCGCCCGCTCGGCGAGCGGGCGGCGGTCCTGGCCGGCGACCGGCGCGTCCAGCTCGCGGCCGGCCTGGTCGTGGTGGCCGGCGCCGTGCTGCTGCTCGCCCTCGGGTTCCTGCGCCCGCGGCTGTTCGGGGCCGACTACTTCAACTACAACGGGCGGGTCATCCGCAGCTACGACGAGCAGGCGCTGCGGCGGCTGTCGTGGTTCCTGACCCTGCCCGGGTTCGCGCTCATGGTGGCCGGGCTCGCCCTGGTGGCGCTGCGCCGCTGGGTCGCGGCGGCCTGGATGCTCCTGCTCCCCGGGCTGCTGCTGTTCCCCCTCTACGCCTACCAGGCCCAGAACTCCAGCCGCCTGATGTGGTGGAACCGCCGCTTCGTGCCGGTGGTCCTGCCCACGGTCATCGTGCTCGTCGCGATCGCCCTGGCCGTCGCGCTCGCCTGGTCGGGCCGCTGGCGCTGGCCGGTCCGGCTGGCCGGCGCCAGCGCCACCGCCGCGCTGCTCGCGGTGTTCCTGGGCCAGTCGCTGCCGCTGCGGCACCATCATGAGTTCGCCGGGTCGTTCGAGACCAACCAGCGGCTGGCCCGCCTGGCCGGCGACCGCCAGGGCGTGTACCTGTGGCAGCCGCAGCGCTGGCCGTTCTCGCCAACGTCGCTCTATGCCACGCCCGTCTGGCTGCAGGAAGGCGAGATCAGCGCGCTGCTCCCGGCCCGGCCGGACCCCGCCTACGTCCGCTCTTTCGTGCGCGGCTTCCCCGGCCAGCCGGTCTTCGTCGTGGCTGCCGGGGGAGCCCGGCCGGCCGGGTACGGCGACATCCCGCTCCGGCAGGTCGACCGGGTCGGCCAGCAGCTCCCGGTCTGGGAGGAGAGCGACACCCACCGGCCGTCCTCCGCCCGCAGCGTGCCCGTTGACTTCTCGGTCTGGCAGGTGGACGGCACCTGACCAGCAGCCCGGCGCGCCACGCCGGCCACGCAGCGCGGTAGTCGTCACTCTCAGTGTTCAAGGCCGCGCGAAGCGACGCCGACCTCCAGCTTGTCCCGACCAAGCCGCGAGGGAGGTTCCGCGCACATGTCCCAGCGTTCCCATCGGCGGGGACTCTCGGTCCTGCTGGGCCTCGTCGTGCTCGCCGCACTCGTCGCTGCCGGCCCGCTCCCGGGGCTCGGCGGCGCCCCCGGAGCCCGTCCCGCCGCCGCCCTGGGAGGGCCCCCGCCGCCCGCCTGGCGCTTCGACGGCGGCGGCTACGGCCACGGCATCGGCATGAGCCAGTACGGCGCCTACGGCATGGGCCTGCGGGGCGCGCGAGCCGGCGCCATCCTCGGCTTCTACTACCGGGGGACCAGGGTCCGGCGGGCCGTCCTGCCGTCGGCGGTGCGGGTCGGGGTGCTGCAGGCCTGGGGTGACCCGAGCACCGGCCGTCGCCTCGGCCGGGTGCTGGTCCGCGGCCGCCCGGTCCCCGGGACCCGCTCGTCCAAGGGCGCCTTCAGCGCCGTCGGGGTGGACCGGCGCGGCCGGCGCAAGGCCCGCCGCCTGCCCGGCGGGGTGACCTACGCGGTGCGCTCCCAGGCCGGCGGCACCTCGATGTTCCGGGGCTCGCGGCGGGTGTTCGGGCCAACCCGGGCGGGCAGCGGGGTCAGCCTGCGCTACCAGGCCGGCGTGCGGGTGCCCGCCCTGCTCGTGCTGCCTCAGGCGGGCAGGACGCTGCGCTGGGGCCGCCTGGACATCGGGTTGGTCCGCGATGGGACCGCCATCCGGCCGCGCGCGGTGGCCATCATGTCGTTCAACGCCTACCTGCGCGGCCTGGCCGAGGTGCCGAGCTCCTGGCCGGCCGAGACGCTCAAGGCCCAGGCGATCGCGGCCCGCAGCTACGCGCTGGCCACCGTGCGCGCGGCCGGCCAGCACCGCGGGCGGTGGAGCTGGGACGGCTGCAACTGCGGGGTCTACGCCGACACCCGCGACCAGCACTGGGTGGGCTGGGCCAAGGAGCGCGGCCCGAGCGGCGCCCGCTGGGTCGCGGCGGTCCGCGCCACCGACAGGCTCGTGGTCACCTGGCGGTCGCGGGTCGTGCAGGCGTTCTACTCGTCGTCGTCGGGCGGCTACACCGCCAGCACCACCAGCTGGGGCGGCCCGAGCCTGCCCTACCTCCCGGCCCGCCGGGACCCCGACGACCGGGCCAGGGGCCGCAACCCCAACCACCGCTGGCGGGCGACCAGGTCGGCGGCGGCCGTCTCGGCGGCGCTGCGCCGCTACGGCGTCGGCCGGGTGGTCGCCCTGCGGGTGAGGTCGGCCGACGCGTCCGGCCGGGTGCGCGCCGTCGAGGTCCGCGGCACCAGGCGCACGGTCGTCGTCCCTGGCGGCACCTTCCGCAGCTTGCTGCGCTTGCGGTCCACCAAGTTCGCCATCCGGAGCGGGTGACCGCGCAGTCCTCGTCCCATGTGGGGGGAGCGAGCTCCCCCCACGGCCCCCCAAGGGCGCCTGTGCCATCGTGCTGGGGTTCCGTGGCTGCACCAGGACACGCTCTCCCCCCACGGCCCCCAAAGGGCGCCTGTGCCATGGCCCGGGTCGGGCCCAGCGGCGAACTGGGGCTCAACCTTCGGGCGGGGCTGCCGACATTCACCTGATCGCCGCGTCAGCCCTTGGGAGGGTCTCCCGTGCACCGGTCCACGCCCGACCCGGCGCGCCACCGCCGTGTGGCGCTCGCCGGCCTCTCCGCCGTGCTCGCCGTCAGCGCCGTCCTCGTCCCCGACCTCACCGTCGACCGCCCGCGCGCCCCGGGCGCCGGCACGGTCAGGGACGTGCCCCTGTCGTTCACGTCCGGCACCGCGACCGGCCGGCTCGCCGCCCGCAGCCGGCTCGCGCTGCGCGGCGCCAAGGGCCGGCCCGGCGCCTGGGTGTCGGGTCCGGTCGGCACCGGCCCGGCCCGCCTGGTCGGGCTGTCGTGGGCGCGGCGGCCAGACGCCCCCTTGGCCAGACCAGGCGGTGCCCGGACCTGGTTCCGCTCCGAGTCCGCGGCGGGTGGCTGGTCGCGCTGGCAGCCGATGGAGCCCGACGACCACGAGCCTGACCCCGGCCCCGAGCCGCACCCGGACCGGGTCTTCACCGAGGGCGTCTGGCTGCCAGCCGGCACCCGCGCGCTGCAGGTGCGGGTCGAGCTGCCCGGCAGGGCGCCGGCCACCGTCGAGCGGCTCGCCGCCCACCTCGTCGCCCCCGACCTGGCCCCGACCACGGGGACCGAGGCAGGGCGGGGCGGGGCGGTCGCGATGACCAGGCAGCCGCCGATCGTCACCCGCGCCCGCTGGGGCGCGGACGAGCGCCTGCGCCGGGGCCAGCCGCGCTACGCCGGCAGCGTGCACGCAGGCTTCGTGCACCACACCGTCCAGTCCAACAGCTACTCCAAGGCCGAGAGCGCGGCCCTGGTCCGGGCCGACTACCTCTACCACGTGAAGTCCAGGGGCTGGGACGACATCGGCTACAACTTCCTCGTCGACCGGTTCGGCCAGGTCTTCGAGGGCCGCTACGGCGGCGTGGACCGGCCGGTGGTGGGGGCGTGCACCGCCGGCTTCAACACCGGCACGAGCTGCGTGGCGATGCTCGGCACCTTCACGGCCGCCCGGCCGCCCGGGCCGATGGTCGCCGCGGTCACCAGCCTGCTGGCCTGGAAGCTCGACCTCACCCACGTCGACCCGCTGAGCACCACCGTGCTCACCAGCTCGGGCGGGTCCACCTCCAGGTACAAGAAGGGCACCCAGGTCCGCCTGCGCACCGTCAGTGGCCACCGCGACACCTCGTTCACGAGCTGCCCAGGCGATGCCGCCTACGGCATGCTGCCCGGCCTGCGCGCGGCCGTCGCCCGCACCGGCCTGCCCAAGATCTACGCCGCGCCGAGTGCCGGCGCGGTGGGCCCGCTGGGCGGGGGCACGGTCACCGTGGCCCCCAGGTTCAGCCAGGCCGCGCGCTGGAGCGCCTGGGCGGCCGCGGCCGACGGCACGGTCCTACGCCGCTGGTCCGGGACGGGCGCCTCGGCGAGGATCGTGTGGAACGGCCGGGACGCGGACGGCGACGCTGCGCCCGTGGGCCGCGCCGTGCTCACCGTGACCGCCACCGCCGGCGGCGTGCCCGCCCGACCCCTCGTCGTGGACCTGACCGTGCGCGGCCCCACCGTGGCGGTCTCGCCGCTGCCTGACGGGACCCGGGTGGCCGGCTCCCCGCCCCGGCGGGTGCTCGGCGGCGCGCTGTGGACCTATGCGGGCCAGCGCGAGGCGGCCGCCGACAGCGGCCCCGGGCCGGCTGTACGTGCCCGGCCAGCCGCCCTGCGTGGCCTCACCCAGCCGCTGGCCACCCTCCCCGACGGCGCCCTGGTCCGCGAGGCGGGCGGGGCCGTGTGGGCGGTCGCCGACGGGCAGCGCCGGCCCTTCACCGACGGTGCCGCGTTCACCGCCCACGGCTACCAGCCCCCGGCCGCCCGCGCTGCCCGGGCCGCCGACCTCGCCCGCCTGCCGGTGGGCGCACCGCTGGGCGCCGGCGACCCCTGGCCAGACGGCACCGTGGCCGCTGCCGGCGACCGGCTCTGGCGGATCGAGAACGGGCTGGCCCGGCCGGTCGTGCCCGCCGCAGCGGCCGCCTGGCGGAGCCGCACCGAAGCGGCCGCCGGGCAGCTCACCGGTGCCGGGGTGGCTGCGATCGCGAGCTACCGCCCCGGCCCGGAGCTCGGCTTCCCAGACGGCACGCTGCTGCGGACCATGCACGACGGCAAGGTCTGGGTGGTGGCGGAGGGCAGGCGCCGCCACCTGCCCTCCCGCGCGGTCCTCACCGGGCTCGGCTACGACCCGCGCGCGATCCGGCCGGTCCACCCGGCCGACGTGCGCGCCAATCCGCCCGGGCCGGTGCTCGCCGCCGCCTCGCCGCCGCCGTCGGGGGCGCTGCTCAAGGTCGGCGGCAGGCACTGGCTGGTGGTCGGCCGCAGCCGCCTGGCCGTGCCCGGGGCGGTGCTCGGGTGGTTGCGGCTGCGGCCCCAGCCGGTCCCGGCCCGGCGGCTCGCCCAGCTCGGCCCGGCCCGGCTCGCCTACGGCGGCGGCACCTACCTCCGGGACGCGGGCGGGCGCATCTACGCCGTGTCTGGCCGCCTGCTCCGCCCGGTGTCGGGCGCTGCGGTGCTGCTGGCCGGGGTCCGGCGGGCGGAGCTGCCGGTCCTGTCGGCCGGGTCCGCGGGCGTGCTGCCGCTCGGCCCGCTGGTCGGCCCTGCCGCACCGTTCCCAGACGAGACCCTGTGGCGGACCGAGGACGGGACCGTCTGGCGGGTGGAGGGCGGCCGCCGGCGGCCCGTGGCGACCCCGGCCGCCGCCTCCTGGACGGCCGCGGCCGTTGCCCGGCCGGTGCGCTCGACCTCCGCCTCGTTCACCGCCCTGCCGGCCGGCCCCCTCCTGGGGTTCCGCGACGGCGCACTGGTCCGCGACAGCTCCACCCTGTCGGTCTACGCGATCGCCGGGGGCCAGCGCCGCCACGTCGTCTCCGCCGCGGTCCTGGAACGCCTCGGCCTGCCAGCCTCCCGCATCGTCCTGGCCGCCGGGGACGCCGTCATGGCCACCCCGCCAGGCCCCGACCTTCGCTGACGCCCCGCAGACCGGCGGTGGCTCCTGCTGCCGGCGCGTCGTAGGGTCTTGCGACGCAGGACCCCGGCCGAGAGCCAGGCCCTGTACGCCGCGGTCGGCCTCACCGGTCCGTCCTGGCAGCTCCCCGCCGAGACTTCGTGAGCGCGGCCCAGGGTGCCGGCGCATGGAAGCCGCGATCGCACCAGTACTGGCCCCTGTCGGGCTCTTGGTGTCGAATCTCGGGAGAATGGGTTGTCGCTCGGACACGGAGCAGGCGAGGAGAGGAGCAGGGCATGGGCAATCCGGTGGTGCACTTCGAGGTCGGCGGGCCCGACGACGGGCCACTGCTGCGGTTCTACGGGGAGCTGTTCGGATGGCGGCTGACGACCGTTCCCGGCGGCGTCAACTACACGGTCGTCGACACCCAGGGTGGCGGCGGCATCAACGGCGGGATCGGCAGGAGCGGCACCGGCGATCCCTGGGCGACGTTCTACGTCGAGGTGGACGACCCGCGGGCCGCCCTGGACAAGGCCGAGTCGCTCGGGGCGCAGACCGTGATGCCGGTCACCGAGATCCCCGGCATGGTGACGTTCGCGATGTTCAACGACCCCGACGGCCTGTTGGTCGGGCTGGTCAGGAGCGAGGAGCCGCAGGAGGGGGTCCCACAGGGCCCGTCGGCCGGTGACGGCGCCCCGGTCGACTGGTTCGAGGTCCTTGGCGTCGATGCCACCCGGACGCAGGCCTTCTACACCGAGCTGTTCGGCTGGAAGCTGAACGACAGCGGCTTCCCCGGCCACGGACTGGTGGACACCGGCGCCGGGCGCGGCATCCAGGGCGGCCTCGGCGCCAGCGAGCAGGCCCGCTGGGCGACGGTCTACGCCAGCGTGCCGGACGTCGAGCGGGCGCTTGCCCGGGCCGAGCAGCTCGGGGGCACGCGGGTCTACGGCCCCGACGCGGTCGACGACCACATGCAGACGGGGGCCTTCCGCGACCCCGCTGGGAACGTGTTCGGCGCCTACCACCACGGGTCGCACTGACGGTCGAAGTTGACCACGAAGGGCCCGAGCGCGGTGAGCGCGACTCGGGCCCTCGTCGCTCGTTCAGCTGCCCGGGGCGGGTGGATGGAGGAGGTCGCGGTGCCGCCTGCCCACGACCTGCGGGTCGAGCGGTCCGGCGGGGTGCCGTTGCAGGTGCTCGAACGCCAGCGAGGCGCGCACGTCGGCAATGTGGTCGTGCTGGGCGACCCGTCGCTTCAGTCGGTCCCGGTGCGCTTGACGACCAGGTCGCCGAGCAGGGCGATGGCGGCGATGTTGAAGCCGGCCAGGCCGATCAGGAGGGTGGAGCCGGCCACCCGCCAGTGGTGGATGATCAGGTCGAAGATCAGCTTCACGAACGTCCCGCCCATGAGGAACAGCGCGACCGGCATGAGCACCCTGATCGGGTTGAAGTACATCACCATCCGCAGGACCTGGATGATGTAGTTGTAGGCGTCCTTGAGCGGGTGGAACTTCGACCGGCCGGCCCGCTTGAAGTAGTCGATCGGCTCGTACTTGACCGGATGCCCGTTGGACAGGAACGCGAGCGTGATGGTTGTCACGCACGAGAACCCCGGGGGCAGCAGGCGCAGGTAGGGGAGGGCGACCTCCCGCTTGAACGCGCGCAGGCCCGAGTTGAGGTCGGGGATCGGGGTGTTGGTCAGGTAGGAGGCGAGCCGGCGGATCGCCCACTTGGCCGGCACCCGGAAGAACTTGTGGGTGCCCGCCTCGGTCTTCCGCGCGCCGACGACCTGGTCGTAGTCGTCGTCCAGCATCCGCACCAGCTCGGGGATGCGCTCGTTGGGGTAGGTCATGTCGGCGTCGGTCCAGACCACGACCTTGCCCTTGGCCTCCTGGGTGCCGATCCGGCGGGCCGTGCCCGAGCCCTGGTTGCGGGGGAACAGGATCGTGCGGATCCCCGGGATCGACTGCAGCACCTCGCGGGTCCCGTCGGTCGAGCCGTCGTCGATGCAGAGCAGCTCGTAGGTCATCCCGGCCGCCTCCAAGGCGGCCCGGATGCGCTTGACCTCCTGCTCGACGTGGTCGCGCTCGTTGTAGCACGGGAGCACGACCGTGACGTCTGGAGGGGCCTCGACGGGGAGCGGGACGGGAGCCGAAACGGTGGGCACGGTGCTACTCCTACGCGGCGGGGACCTGGCGATCCGGGGCCCGAGGCGCCAGCCGTCGCCCGAATCGGTCTAGGATGCTACCGCACCCCTCGACCAGCCTGGTAAGGAGCCATGTCGTCCGCAGCCGCCGAACCCGCATCGCCGTCGATCGCCGCGGTCCTGGTCACCTACGAGAGCGCCGCGGACCTGCCCAGCTGCCTCGAGTCGCTGGCCAAGGCGGCCCCGCCCTCCGGGGTGGAGGTCGTCGTGGTCGACAACGCCTCCCGGGACGACTCCGCCGAGGTCGCCCGCGCCCTCGGGGTCAAGGTGATCGAGAACCCGACCAACCAGGGCTATGCGCGGGCCGTCAACGCTGGCGTGGCGGCCACCGCCGGCCAGTGGCTGCTGGTGCTCAACCCCGACACCCGCCTGGCCCCCGAGTCCCTGTCGCGCCTGCTCGCCACCGCCCAGACCGACCCTCGGATCGGCTGCCTCGGCCCGGACCTGCACAACCCGGACGGGACCGAGTATCCCACCGGCCGCCGCTTCCCGTCGCTCGTGGTCGGTGCGCTCCACGCCTTGCTCGGCCCGGTCTGGCCGGGGAACCCGGCCACCAGGCGCTACCACATGGCCGAGGCCGACCGGAGCGTCCCGCTGCGGGTGGACTGGGTGTCGGGCTCGTGCATGCTGCTCCGCCGCGACGCGTTCGAGGCGGTGGATGGCTTCGACGGCGGCTACTTCATGTACTTCGAGGACATGGACCTGTGCCTGCGGCTGGCCCGGGCCGGCTGGCGGGTGGTGTTCGACCCGGGGGCCGAGGTCGTGCACGTGGGTGGGAACTCGACCCGCAAGGCCCCCTATCGCAAGGTGATCAACCACCACCGCAGCACCCTGCGCTTCTACTTCCGCCGCTACGCCCGCGACCCCCGCATCCTGCTCGCTCCCCTGGTCGCCGTGTTCCTGCTGCTGCGCGCCGCCGTGTCGCTCGCCCGCACCAGGCAGACGGCCAGGGCCGCGGCCAGGGCGCAGACGGCCTGACCGCGCGCCCCGGCTGGCGGGCGTCGGGCCGAGCGAGCATGGACGCCGGCGAGCGGGACGGGAGCGGCGGGAGGCGCGCCTGGATCTTCGCGGCGCCCGTGGTCACGCTGGCCATGTCGGGCCTGGCCGCCCCGCTGTCCCCGATCCTGGTCCGCGACCACCCGCTGCTGCTGCTCGCCCTGCAGACCAGCCTGCCCTACGTGCTCCTGGTCAGCGGCAAGCTCAGCGTGGCCGCCCTGCTCGCGGTCGCGGTGGCACGCCTGCTCGCCGCCAACGTCGGCTGGTTCTTCTTCGGCCGCTGGTACGGCGACCGGGCGATCGACTGGACCCGGGCGCGGGGCCGTGGCGCGCAGGCTGTGGTCGACACCCTGGCCGGGGTGTTCACCAGGCTGCGGGACCCGCTCGTGCTGCTGTTCATGAACCCGGCGGTCGGCGTGCTGGCCGGGGCGACCGGGATGCGCCCGCGCCGCTACCTCGTGCTGCGCACGGCCGGCGTGGTCGCGACCGTGGTGGCCTGGCGCGTGGCCGCCGCGTACGCCCCCGTCCAGCTGGCCCAGGCCGTCCGCTTCGTCGAGCTGTACGCGACCCCGCTCACGCTGCTCCTGCTCGTCGCCGCGGTCGTGCTGGCCCTGCGCCGCCGCCGCGGCGAGCGGCCGACGCCCCGGCCCTGAGCAGCGCGTGCTCCGCAACCCGCCGTCGCCAGGCGCGGCGGTCGAGGCGCCGCCCGGTCCGCGTCTTGCCCAGGTGCCAGCGGCTCAGCCGCTGGCCGCCTGGGAACGGTCGACCCCCAGCGTGCCAAGGGCGGCGGTGCCGTCCGCCAGCACGGCCTCGAGGTCGGCCGGCTGCGCAGTCTCCCGCTTGGCGTCTTCGAGCACCAGCCAGATGTGCCTGGCGCAGGCCCGGCGCCGCTCCTCGGTCGCCGCGCTGCCGCCCACGTCCTTGAGGAGCTGGATCAGGCTGCGGGCGAGCGCCGGCTCCTTGGCCCCCGACCGCCGGATCTGCGCGGTGCCAAGCCGCAGGTAGTCGGCGAACTCGGGCAGCGGGACGGCCACGCGCAGCGTCCCCTGCCCGTCACGGAACAGCCGGTCACCGAGCCGCTGGCGAGCCAGGATGCAGAGCAGCACCGAGAGATGGTGCACCGCCTGGATCGCCGTGTAGGGGTCGTTGACCGCCGGCGACAGCGCCTTGTTGCCGATGTCGACCAGGCGGCGGATGCCGAACGGGACGTCCTGCAGCATGGTTCGCTCGAACCCGATGTGGACCGCGTTGCGGATCGTCTCGCGCAGCAGGTCGGGAGCGGGCGGCGGGCGGTCACCGGTCCGATACCAGGCCCAGGCGAACGGCGTCCCAGCCACGACGTGGTCGCCCACCCTGGTGGTCAGCCGCAGCACCAGGTCGTGTGCTGTCGCCGCCCGGACCAGCGGCTCGGGCTCGACGGCCTGCACGTACCCGGAACGGACCGACGGCAGCGCGACGGCCCACGCGGGCGGGTCGGGGCAGCGATCCTCCGGCTCCCCCGGCTCGTGGCGGTCGGGGTAGAGGTCGTCGATGACGCGGCGGGTCTCGTCCTCGACCGTGCTCGTGATCGTGTCGATCTGGATCGAGTGGGCGAGGTGGTGGATGAAGAAGATGAGCACACCCACGCTGGCCAGCGCGAGCGCCAGCGACCCGGAGACCGCCAGCCGGGGCACGAACGGCTCGTCACCCTGGCCCTGGAAGCCGACGGTGTACAGCCCGGCCGTGCTGTAGGCGAACGCACCTACGAAGATGCTGAGCACCAGCTGCGTGCCACGGTCCCGCATGAAGTTCCGCAGCAGCCTGGGCGAGTACTGCCCCGAGGCGATCTGCAACGCGACGATCGTGAGGGCGAACACCAGGCCCGTGATCGTCATCATCGTGGCGGACACCACGATCAGCAGCTGGCGGGCGTCCTCGGCCGTGCCCTGGAAGGCCAGCGGGGAGTCGGCGCTGACCGAGACGCGCGACAGCACCACGCCGGCCAGCAGGAACAGCACGACCGATGTGGTGGGCAGCACCCAGAGGGTGCTGCGGACATAGTCACGCAAGACGTGTCGCCGAACGAGCAGGTTCATGGCGCGGCCTCCAGCTCGAGCGCACTTCTGACGGGCGGCGTCGCGGGCCGGTGTCGCCACCCGGCCTCCCCAGGCGAAACTCTGCTCCTCCGCGCCAGCCGGCGGAAGGGGTCGCCGAGCGCAGGGGCATCCCCGGCGCCCGCCGGCGCCGCCGGGCTAAGCAGGTCACCAGAAGTTCTGTCCGTAACCCGATTCAGCGACCAGGGCCTTCGCGCCAAGTTGGAGACCGGGATAAACCGTGGGAGGGCTACGCTGCGAGCGTGACCGGCTCGGCCGCCGCCGATCCGGCCCCGACCGGGACCAGGGGCGGGTAGGGCGAACAGGCCGCTCTGGGTGCAGCGGTTCGCTCCGCTGGTGGCCGAGGCGGCTCGCCCGTGCCGACACGCCGTCGGTGACCGTTGCTACGTCGATGAGACATACGTGAAGGTCGCGGGCAGTGGCGGTAGGTGTACCGCCCTGTCAACCAGCGCCAAACAGCTCGGTACCTTGGTCATACTCGGCTCGTAGATCACGTAGTGTATCGATGGTGTACGTCGGCCGTGGCGCACCGGTCGGCCGTGCCGGTAACCCCTGTGGGATCGCGATGGGACGGCTGCCCAGTTGGGACGAACAGGACGCCGTCTAGATCGAGGGCACGTGCTGCCTCTCCCGCCATCAAAAGGTGGACGTGATGAATCGGACCGGAGGTCCCCCCAAGAACCCCGAGGCGGCTTCAACCCCTCGCCGTCACGGTAAGACCGTACGCGTCGCAACTCCGCCGAGCAAGACGATCGCATGATTCTCCAGCGCCTCCGGCCGCCTCTTGTTCGGAACGTCGTCGCTCGGCTGCTCCTGCGCGCCGGTGTATCACCCAACACGGTGACGGTGGTCGGCACCATCGGCATCCTTGTCGGAGCGGTTGGCTTCGCCTCGCAGGGCCAGCTGCTCACAGCGACCGTCATCGTCGCAATTAGTTCCCTATGCGATCTGCTCGATGGGGAAATGGCACGCATCAGCGACCGCGCGAGCCGCTTCGGGGCCCTGCTGGACTCGACTTTGGACCGGGTGGCAGACGACGCGATCCTCGCTTCCTTGGCCTATTGGCTGTTCACCAACGGTGACAACCGAGCCGCAGTCGCGGCACTGCTCTGCTTCATCGCCGGAGAGCTCGTTCCCTACGTCAGAGCGCGGGCCGAAGGGCTGGGGTTGATCGGTGAAGCGGGAGTCGCGCATCGATTCGTCCGACTGAAGATCATCGGCGTCGGGGCGCTGCTCGAAGGCTTCCGCGTGCCTTGGGGTCTTGAGATCGTGCTCTGGTTTCTCGCCGCCTTGTCAACCGTGACGGTATGGCAGCGGCTCGCCTTTGCGCGCCGTCAGGTTCAGGAGGCGGCAGACGAGAGGGGCTGACGGGTTCCAGCGCGGCGGCCGCCGTCGGTGTCAGATTGTGGTCGACAACAGCACTGCAAGCCCGTCGACGGTAAAGTGGATTGGGTTGTTGCCCAACCGTTCGACGTTCACGCTCGCGGCGAGATCACGCACCTGCCGCATCGTGCTGACCCCAACCTTTGACAGCCTCATCGGCAGGCCAAGCCGCTCTCCAAGAGTGACGAAATGTGCGCGGGCCTGCCTGGCGTCAGCCGCGCCAAGCACGCCAAACACGAGCCCCACCGCCTCGTCGTGCTGTTTGGCGCTGACGGAGGAGGCCAGAGCGGACGCGTCCGCCTGGGCGTGTGCCTCGATGAACGCGCCCAGCGTGAGCGCGACCGCGTGACCGTGGCTCACACCGTATCGCTTTGTGATGCCGTATGACAGCGCATGCGCCGCGGTCGTCTTGGAGATGTCGATCGCGCGGCCTGCAAGATGGCTGCCGACCGCCATCGCCCGGGCCGATGCCTGGGTCGGATCGTTCACATACGTCTCGATGGCTGGCATCAGCAGGCCAAGCGCGTGTCTCGCGTAGCGACGGCTGTGGTCGGTGGCGCCGACTGCCCACAGGCTCTCCATGGCCTGCGCCACCGCGTCGATACCTGATGTGGCGCGCTGGTATGGTGCGCCGCTCAGCGTCAGTGCCGGGTCGAGGATTGCCACATCGGGGCGGAGGGCAGGACCGGCGACCGAGCACTTTTCCTCGCCGATGTAGACGACGGCGAAATGGGTGGCCTCGCTACCCGAACCGCTCGTCGTGGGCGCGAGGATCAACGTTGGCGCCCGCGATGTGATCCGGCCAGATGCGCGAATGACGTCATGCAGCTGAGCCTCATCCGTGATGCCCTGGAACGCGCAGAGCAGCTTGGCCATGTCCATCGCGGACCCGCCGCCGATGCCGAGGATCACGTCAGGCCGCAGGTCCTCAATAATTGCGAGGCCTCTGATCAGGTCAGCAGAGTCGGTGCCCGGCGCGAAGTCGCTCCATCGATGGACCACGGCAACCTGCTCCAGCGCTCGGAGCATGCGACCGGCCCCGGACGCCTCGAACGACCGGCGGCCACAGACGAGCAGGACGCTGCTACCGCCCAGCTCGGCCACGACCTGCGGCGTGCCATGAATCGCACCGCGCCCATAGCGGACGTCTCGCCGGGCCAGTCTGCTCATGGTTGCCGGCGCACCGCGGCCATGAACGCGCGCTTGCTCTCCTGAGGTGTGCGGGTTGGCCGCCCGATGTCTTGCCGACTGCCTGGGCGGACCCGTATCTCCAGAAGGGAGGGGCCACCGTGCGCACGGAGCTCCGCCACCGCACCGGCGAGCGCGCCAAGATCGTCGGTAGACGCCGCGTAGCGGTACCCCAGCGCTCGGGCCGCCGCAGCGACGCCGACCTTTCCAATGGATGTCGGCTGCCCGCCGACACTGTCGTGGGCTCCGTTATTGAAGATGACATGGAAGTAGGTCGCAGGCGCGTGATCGGCAATCACCGCAAGGCTGCCCAGGTGCATAAGAAGAGCCCCATCGCCATCGAGGCACCAGACCTCCCGCTCCGCCTCACGCATCGCAATGCCGAGTGCGACCGAGCTCGCGTGGCCCATCCCACCAACGGTCAGAAAGTCCCGACTGCCATCAGTTCCGGACCGCACCCGGTACTCAAACAGCTCTCGGCTCAGCATTCCTGTGGTGGAAACGATTGTGACGCCGTCACCCACCGCGTCGGTGAGTGCGATGAGCGCCTCCTCCCGAGATGACAGACCCTCTGCGAGCGGGTTTGGCGTAACTTTGGCGGCGTCGCCGAAAGTGTCTTTCTCGACCATCAGAACGTACGGACGGCCCTGCTCGACCGCCGTTGCCACAGCGTCCTTTACGCACCGCTCGGCATCGGCCGGCTCCTTGGGCAGGATCGCCCACGGTAGCTCGAGCGCGTCGAGCAAGGACTCCATGACCCGCCCCTGCTTGACGTGCTGCGGCTCATCCTTCACGCCGACCTGCCCACGCCAGCCGCAGACGACGAGCATCGGAATGCCATAGACGTCCGGATCGGCCAGCGAGAGCAGCGGGTTGACCATATTGCCGAAGCCTGAGTTCTGCAGATAGACGACGGCCAGCTCATTCGTGCGCAGATGATGACCGACCGCGATCCCGATGGCCGCACCCTCGTTGGCCGCAATGACGTGCTGCTCGCGCGGCAGCGCCGCCATGAGGTGGGAGCCGAGCTGTTTGAGGAGGCTATCGGGCACGCCGGTGTAGAGCGTGACACCCTGCTCCCTGCAAACGTCAACGAACCGCGCCGGACCGATCACGACGCGTTCTCCGGGATGATTGCGAGTGCGTCCTTGATCGGGGCAAGGAGCGGATCGGCTTCGAGCGCCCGACCGTGTTCGAGGATGCTCTTCGCGACCTTGGCCATTTGTGGGTATGCGGCACGCAGCATGTGGTTTGCGTAGATCACCATGTTGACGCGGTGGCCGACAAGCTCGGCTTCGGTCACCTGGTGGTAGCTGGTCGGCACAACCACCAATGGCACCCTGGTGGGCAGCTTGTCGAACCGTCTGCAGAACTCGAAGACCTCGTCTGGCGTCCTCTGGCGACTGTGGATCATGATGCCATCGGCGCCGGCCTCGATGTAGGCCTCGGCCCGGCTGACGGCATCATCCATGCCCTTCTCCAGAATGAGACTCTCGATCCTGGCTATGATCATGAAGTCGTCGGTGATCTGAGCTCGCTTGCCGATCGCCAGGCGCTCGGAGAAGTCGCCGATGGCCGACTGGGTCTGATCGACCTCGGTGCCGAAGAGCGAGTTGCGCTTGAGACCTTCTTTGTCCTCGATGATCACCGCCGAGACGCCTAGACGCTCCAGTGAGCGAACGGTGAAGGTGAAGTGCTCGGGCTTCCCGCCGGTGTCCCCGTCGAACACCAGGGGCTTGGTTGTGACCTCAAAGAGCTCATTGATCGTCTGAAGCCGGGAGGAGATGTCAACGGCCTCGATGTCTGGCTTGCCGCGCGCCGTGGAGTCCGTGAGAGACGAGGACCACATGCCGTCGAACTCGTGCGTGCGCCCGTCAACGGTCACGCTGGCACTCTCGATGATCAACCCCGTCAGGCCGCTGTGGGCCTCGAGAATCCGGACGATTGGCTTGTTGTCGAGCAGCCGGCGGAGGCGGGACAGCCGCACGTTAGGCGTCGTTCCGACCTGTTTGACCGACTGGTTGAGCTGAGTCGAAGAGATCCCCTGCGTATATGGCACCTCGACCAGCTTTCCGCCCCACTGATCAAGCGCGTCGATCACGCGCTGCCTGGTGTGCTGCTGCACGCCGGTACGCCAGTCGTCGCCGTGCACGACATAGTCGGGCTTAAGCCTCTCCAAATTCGGGACGTAGTCCAGCGTCTCCTGTGCGACGACCCGCGTGACGCCCTTGAGGTTCTCGACTACGGCCTTGCGCTGCTCGAAGGTCATGTGTGGCAGCCGCTTGTAGCCCGCGATCGCCGCGTCGGTGAGCAGTCCGATCGTGACGTCGCCAAGATCGGCAGCGTGCTGCAGGATGTTGACGTGCCCGGGGTGGATGAGGTCCGCGCTCATCCCGACATAGACGACCGGCTTGCGCGCCACAGTTGTCTCCTCGAGGTCTCATGGTAGCCTATCTGTAGCGGCCCCGGCGTCTAGGGTTTGAGGGCTTTCTTTTTCTTCCCGTTCTTCCTCGCGTTTGGGGTATGACGGCCCGGAGCCGGGGTCATGGTGGAGCCGCCGTCGCCAGGCCGTGGAGCCGCTCGACGCCTACCAGTACATCTTCAGTGGCAGGAAGCTTCCCGAGGCGCCTACCAGGGTGGCCGATGCCCCGCTCACGTTCGTCGCCTGCGTCAACGACGACGACCAGCTCGAATCGAACCTGCTCCGATCACCTTGCTTCGACCCGGAGACGCCGCATGATGTCATCCTCATGCGGGTCAGCCGTCTGCCGCCGACGGGTTCAACACCGCGCTCGACAGGCACGGCACGACCTCGTGATCTTCGTCCAACAGGACATCTACCTGCCGCGCGGTTGGGACAGTCGCTTCCTGGAGCAGTTCCGTGAGGCGGAGCGGCAGTTCGGGTCGATCGGCGTGGCCGGCGTATTCGGCTATACCTTCGGACCGGAGGGGCAGACCCACATCGGGCGCGTGCTCGATCGGAACTTGCTCCACGACCGCCCCATCCCGCTGCAAGCCATGGCCGACGGACTCGACGAGATCATCCTGGCGGGTGCGGCGAGACACGCCCCTGCGGTTCGACCCGGACCTGAAGTCTCACCTTTACGGGGCCGACCTTTGTCTCACGGCCCGCAGCCCCGACCTCGTCGTGGCCGTCCTCGACGTCCCGTGCCTGCACAACTCCCTTTTCGCCTATCTGTCACCGGCCTTCCACGAGGCGCGTGAGAGGCTTCTCGCGAAGTGGCCAGACATCCGGCCCCTTACAGCAGCATGGGTCGGCTGGACACGATGGAGCCGCAGCCGGTGCCGACCACGTGGGTCGACGACCTGCGCGAGCGCGCTGCACGCTCCGACGCCGAACGAGAGCGGGCTGCCCTCCTCGAGAGCGAGCTGGAACCCATTCGGGCGCGGCTGGATGACCGGCTCCAGCACATCGCCAACATGGAGGCAAGCGTGTTCTGGAAGCTGCGCAACGTCGTCCGTCGGGCGTTGGGACGCCGATGAGCGACACGTCGTCATAGCTTCCTCAGCGCCTGGGCCGGTCGGCGGTGGCATCCCGCTCAGCGGGCGCCGGCACCGTCACCCGAGGGCGGAGCAGCAACGCCGCGCCGCACCAGCCGAGGTCGCCGATGGTGAACAGGAGGCGGGACAACAGGGCCACGACGAGCGCCTGCGTGCTGGGCATGACCGGGGAGAGCAGCACGATGAGGGCTGGCTCCCGCACACCCACGCCCGCCGGGGCGATCACCAGCAGGAAGCCGATGCACCAGGCGGCGGCGAAGGCCCCGGTCGCGCGGGGCAGCAGGTCAGCCGCGTTGACGCCGAGGTCATGGGCCAGCGCCCAGACGTGCGCCCCGTACAGCCACCACATCGCGATCGCCCAGGCAGCGGCCTGGAGGATGCCGCCCGACGTCAGTGAGGCGGGCATGGGCTGCCGCCGGGCGAGGCGGAGCACGAGGCCGATGAGCTGGTTGAGCACCCGCGGGTGCAGCAGGACCACGGCGGCCGGGAGCGCCGCCAGCAGCCACCAGTACCGGCCCGAGGAGGCCGGGCCGGACAGCGGGAGGGCCAGCACGGCGAGAAGCAGGCCGGTCCCAAGCACCACCAGCATGGTGACGACGACGGCGGCGCCCGAGGCGCGGCGGGGCACGCGGTAGTCGCGTCCGAGTTCCATCTGTGCAGCCACCGGCCAGATCGAGCCGGGCAGGTACTTGCCGAGCTGGCCGAGGAAGAAGACGCGCATCCCCGCGGTCAGCGGCAGCGTCGAGCCGAGGTCGACGAGGATCGCCCGCCAGGTGAGGAAGCTGCAGAAGATGCCTGCGAGGATGCACACGGTCGCGAGCCCGGTCGCGGGGGGCGAGAGCTGGCCGAGCAGCGGCCGCACGTCGGCCCACCGTTGCTGGAGGGTGACGGCCAGGGCAACCAGGAACACGAGCAGCACGACGAGCCGAGCCAGACTCCGCCAGGGCCGTCGCGGTGGCGCGCCAGCGCTCATCGCGTGGGCTTACGAGCAAGCAGGAGGTAGCCGTCTCCGCGGTCGGCGTGGAGGAACCAGCGCTGCGCGGTGAGGAACGGGGCCATCGTGGCCGGGCGGACGAGGAGCTTAACGAGCTTCCGGGCGGGGAGCGTGTTGCCGCTCTCGGCCGAGCGGAGCCGGAGCGCCTCGGGACTCCCTGGCTCCGGCGGGGTCGTCGTCCGCCGCCGGATCTTCCCGAGCAGGTTGGTGAGCGGATACCCATAGCACCAGAGGATCTCGACCTCGAAGCCGGCGTCGGTGAAGCGCGCCCGGAGCTGGTCGCGCTCGTAGCGACGGAAGTGGCCGACCGCCTCGTCGACGACTGAGAACCTGTCCTGGTGGGCCGGGACCGAGACGAGCATCCTGCCCCCCGGCTCGAGGAGATCGTACGCCTGCGCGACGAGGCGCTCGTCATCCTCGACATGCTCGAGAACCTCGAATGCGAGGATGGCTCCGAACCGGGCTCGCTCGGGCGCGAACGCGTCGAGGCTCGCCCTGAGCAGGCGGGGCCGCCGCTCGGGTGGGAGGAACGCGAGGCGGGCGCTCGCGGTCTGCGTCGCGGACGCCGAGACGTCGGTGCCGGTCACGTCCTGGAACCCAAGCCGGGCGAGTTCCTCGAGCATCGCGCCGGCGCCGCTGCCGAGCTCCAAGATCGGCCGGTCCTTCGGCAGGCGGGCGACGAGCCGGCGAACGAGGTCGAGGCGGAGCAGGAACCGCGGCGGCGCGACCCAGTCCTTGGCCGGCTCCTGGGCCAGCAGCGTGGCCAGGTGATGGCCGATCGAACCCGAGCTGTAGTCGGCCTCGAACCGGGCCCGCGCCCGCCGTCCGAGCTCGGCGACTGACTCCTCGTCCTTGGCCAGGCGCAGGAGCGCGCCAGCCAGAGCGTCGGGGTCGTCAGGCGGGACGAGCACGACCTCGCCCTCGGCGAAGGTGGCGCGTATCGCCGGGGTGTCGGCGGTCACGATCGCCCGGCCGGCGCAGGCGGCCTGGAAGACCTTGTTCGGCACCACGCTGGCCGCCTTCTCGTTGCCCGAGAAGATGCCGAGCACCACGTGATGGCCGGCCACAACCTCGCCCAGCCGGTCGTAGTCCACCCAGTCGAGGATGCGCACCCCGTCGAGCCCGGCCACTGCCGCGTCGAACCTGGCCCGCTCCTGGCCCCGGCCGATGACGGTGACTTCGAGGTCGTGGCCGGCGAGCTGGCGTACGGCCTCGGCCACCACCGCGGTGCCGTGCAGCGGGATGAAGGTGCTGTAGAACACGACCCGCAGCGGCCGGCTGGGCGGCATGGGCTTGAGGGGGAACCGGTCCGCCTCGGCGCCCACCGGCACGACGGCCAGGCGGTCGGCTGGGATGCCGAGCTTGCGGACACAGAAGTCGACGTGGGCCCGGGTGTCGAGCAGGGCGAGGCGGCTCGCGGCCACCGCCCGCCGGTCGATCGCACGGGCCAGGCGCGCTCGCAGGCCGTGCGGCGGGACGGCCGTACGGTCGAGCGCGACCGCCTCGTAGACCGAGAGGAACATGTCGAGCACGACCCGGCGGCGGCCGGCGAGCAGCCGGGCCAGATGCACGTCGAGATGACCGAAGTACCCGACGAGCACGACATCGTGCTCTCCGGCCGCGCGGTAGCGCACCGCGAGCCGGGTCCAGGCGACGAGCTGGCGCAGCAGCGCGCCGGGGGCGAGCGGGTTCCTGGCCGCTCGCAACTTGGCTTCGGTGCCCCCCGGCCATCCGGTCACGTTCACCTCGGTCACGGTGACCCCGGCATCCCGCAGGGCCGCCTCCAGCACGGCGATGCGTGGGTGCGCGACCCGGTCGTAGGTCCCGAACACCACGACGCGAAGGGGCACAGCGGGATCCGGTGCTCGATCGCTCAGGATGATCAACTCCAGGGCTCTGACCGGGACGCGGAACGAACCAGGGGCCGCGAAGCCACGTCGTCCCGTCGCCGGAGTGCTCGACCGCGAAGTGTCCGAACCATACCAGTAAGACGTCTGTGGGCTGACAACGGTTGCGCCTCCGCCCGCTTCAGACCGGCAGGCCGAGGCGGCCGGCGATCTCCTCCCAGCGCCTGACGAAGGCGTCCTCGGAGAACGCCTGGGCCCGCTGGGTGGCGGCGGCGCCCAGGCGGCGGCAGCGGTCGGGGTCGGCGGCCAGCTCGCGGGTACGTGCCTCGAGCTCCCCCAGGGTGGTCCAGCGGTAGCCGTCCACGCCCTCGCGGACGATCTCGCGCTGGCCGGCCTTGTCGATCACCACCGGCACGCAGCCGGCCGCCATCGCCTCCACCGTGGTCATGCCGAAGTGCTCGAACACCCAGGGCGCCCGCTCGTCGTCCTCGCCGTAGCCGGTGGCGGCCCAGAAGACCGAGCCGGCGCCGAGCAGCTCGTCGACCAGGGCGCGGGGCGCGTTGGGGTGGATGTGCACGGGCAGGCCGGTGGCGGCCTGGCGGAGCTGGGCCAGGTAGGGAAGCTGGGAGGGCTCGCAGCCGCCGACCACGTGCAGCTCCCAGCCGTCCAGGCCGCCCTTGCGGACCATGTGCCCGAAGGCCCGCACCTGCTCGAGCTGCTTCTTGGAGTGGCCGAGCCCGGGGGCGAAGAAGCGGCCGACCGTGATGATCTTCGCCTCCTTGGTGCCCGGGTGCAGCTCGTGGACCCGGATGGGGGGGAACAGGACCTCGGCGTCCACCCCCCACAGCCGCCGGATCCAGCCGCGGGTGTACTCGGAGTTGGCCATCACCCGGTCGTAGTGGTCCAGGAACGACAGGTCGGCCGGGTCGCGCTGCAGCCAGGGGAAGCGCTCGGCCACCCGCTGGCGCAGGTCGGTGTGGGTGCCGGCCAGGCGGAGGCGGCTGACGGCGACGCCGAGGGTGCGGTCGTCGCCGTTGCCGGGCACGAACGAGTCGCTCTCGAGCACCAGCTCGCCGTCGAGCCGGGACGCGGGCAGCCGCACCTCGTGGTGCTGGAACCGCTCGGTGGCCTGCAGGCGGGCCAGCTCGCGGCCGTCCTCGTCACGGAAGACCAGCTCGGCCGGGCCGGGCGCGCCCGGGCGGCCGAGGTCGAAGCCGAGGCGGCGGTCATCGCCGGCCGGGACCTGGAGCACGGCCCGGCCGCCCGTCCAGGTCCACACCCGGCGCCGGCCGCCCTCGGGCGGGAACCAGCCGAGGCCGTAGCCGAGGTTCGGCCGCGTCTGGCGGACATGGGGCGCGACCACGCGGACCAGCCGCCGCCGCCACGGCTCAAGGTCGTGGTCGAACGGGGTGGGGAAGTAGCACAGGTAGAGGTTGCGGACCGCGCGCGCCTTGATCCGGCTCATGTAGGAGGCGTTGACGAACAGGTCGTACTCGGAGGACACGCCGGCCACGTCTGCCTCGCCCCGGTCGGGGACGATGCGCAGCGAGACCTTGGCCAGGTCGAGCCCCAGGTGGTCGGCGAGGATCTCCTTGCCGACGTCCTCGTGACCGATGAGGTCGACGTCGTGCCCTTCCTGGGCGAGGACCTGGGCGAGCATGCTGGAGTGGCGCTCCCCGCCACCCATCGAGTGCAGGAACCGGTTGTAGACCGCGGCCTTCAAGGCGTGCGACAACTCCCCCGTGAGCGTTCGTGCAGGTCGGAACGTCAGGCCCGAGCTCTGACGAAGATCTCGTTGGCCTCGTACATCCCCCATACTAGGTTGTCGTGGGCCCGGTGCAGGGCGTGCAGCGCCTCCTGGGTCTCTTGCAACCGGTCCGACAGCACCTTGGTCACGTGCACGAGCTGGTGGATCCAGGCGGCGTCGTGCGCCTCGGTCCAGCGGCCGCGGCCGTGGTGCTGCATCGCCATGGCCACCTTGCCGACGGCGGCCTCGAGCGCCTCGTCAAGGCCGGGGTGCACGACCGGCTGGGGGGCGAGGAACGGCGGCGGCGGCCCGGGATGGTTGTTCGGGTTCGGCCCGACCTCCTCGACCTCGAAGCCGGCCTGGCGGCAGAAGAAGTCCAGCAGGGGTCCGTCGTAGAAGCGGACGTGGGTGGGGTCGCGCCAGAAGTCGTGGGTGAGCACCGCGTAGCAGGCGGGGTTCGGGGTGGCAGCGATGAACTTGCCCCCCGGGGCGAGCACACGGCGCACGCCCTCGAGCAGGCGGGCGAGCTGGTCCGGGGTCAGGTGCTCGACGAAATGGGCGCAGAACACGCCGTTGAACGGGCCTGGCGCCGGGTCGCCGTGGAGGTACTCGATCGCGTCCTCGCAGGCCACCTCGAAGCCCCTGGCCCGGGCCTTCTCGACCATGCCCTCGTCGGAGTCGACGCCCTGGCCCTTGATGCCGGCGTCGTCGAGCAGGGAGAGGAACTCGCCCCGGCCGCAGCCGAGGTCCAGCACCGGGGCCAGGTCGGTGAACATCTCGACGTAGAACCACTGGACCTCCCGCGCGTGGTCGCCGTGCGGGTCGAAGTCCATGTAGGCGTAGTAGTTGCTCTCGAGCCGGCTCACGACCGTCCACCTCCCCTGGCAGCGGGCCGCTGGCCAGATGCCACCCATCCCCCCTCGTCGACAGCACCGGAACGGGTACCTGGCCGCGCATGCTACCTGGGCGGGGCCTCGCCCGTCTGTGCCACAATCCGGCGGTCGCGCCACCACCGGCAGCGCGGGCGGCCGGCGCCGCCCGGAGCACGCGCGTCGCTGTTCGAGGAGCGAGATGCCAGCACGGTTCCCCATCGTGATCAACTGCCGGGACCGCCTCGAGTCCCTGGCCGAGCTGGTCGCCTGGCTGGAGCGCGCCGACCAGGGCCCGATCGTGCTGGTCGACAACGACTCGACCTACCCGCCGCTGCTCCAGTTCTACGAGCGGGCCCCCCACGAGGTCGTCCGCCTGGGCGAGAACGCCGGCCCGTACGCGCCCTGGACGTCGGGGATCGTGGCCGAGCGGTTCGCCGGCCGCTGGTACGCGGCGACCGACCCCGACATCGTGCCCGCCGAGGGCTGCCCGCTCGACGCGCTGGAGCGCTTCCACGACGTGCTGCGGCGCTACCCGGACTACCCGAAGGCCGGGTTCGGGCTGAAGGTCGACGACCTGCCCGACCGCTACCGGTTCGCGGCCGAGGTGCGCGACTGGGAGCGGCGGTTCTGGGACGACGCCCTGGAGCCCGGCCTGTACGCGGCGCCGATCGACACCACCTTCGCCCTCTACCGGCCAGACGTCGGGTTCCAGATCGACACCGCAATCCGCACCGGGGAGCCGTACGTGGCCCGCCACACCGCCTGGTATGTCGACAGCGACGACCCGTCGGAGGAGGAGCGCTGGTACCGGGCGCACGCGCGCCCCGAGGTCAACAGCTGGAACCATGACGAGCTACCCGCCTGGCTCGCCGAGGCGGTCGACCGGATCCGGGTCACCGGCGACCCTCTGCCACGCCCCGCCCCGGCCCCGGCTGCCGAGCCCGGGCTCGCGCCAGGCGGCGGGGTCGGGGCCAGACGGCGGCTGCGGGCGTGGCTGCGCCGTTGACCACCAGCCAGCCCCTGGGGGGTCCTGGAGCGGCCGCGCTGCTCCTGCTCCTGCTCGTGCTCCCGGCCACCCCGCGCGAGTAGGATCCGCCGGGCCGAGCTGCCGAGCACGGGGGTCTGCGAGTGGAGTTCCGCCGGATCACGAACCTGCCGCCGTACGTCTTCACCATAATCGACGGGTTGAAGGTGGCCGCCCGCCGGGCCGGCGAGGACGTCATCGACCTCGGTTTCGGCAACCCCGACCTGCCCTCCCCGGAGGTGGCGGTGGCCAAGCTGAGCGAGGCGGCGCACAACCCCCGCAACCACCGGTACTCGGCCAGCCGTGGCATCCCGAAGCTGCGGGAGGCCGCGGCAGCCCTCTACCAGCGGCGGTTCGGCGTCACCCTTGACCCCGACACCGAGGTGATCAGCACCATCGGGGCCAAGGAGGGCTTCTCCCACCTGATGTGGGTGCTGCTGCAGCCGGGCGACGCGGCGTTGGTGCCGTCCCCGTCGTACCCGATCCACATCTGGGGGCCGCTGTTCACCGGGGCCGAGGTGCGCGAGATCCCGATCGGCACCGACGAGGACTTCTTCGCCAACGTGCAGGAGGCCTACCGGTGGTCGTGGCCCCGTCCCCGGGTGATCGTGCTGTCGTTCCCCCACAACCCGACCACCGCCTGCGTGGACCTGGCCTTCATGCAGCGCATGGTCGACTTCGCCCGCGAGAACGAGGTGCTGCTGGTCCACGACAACGCCTACGCCGAGCTCGGCTACGACGGCTTCCGGCCGCCGTCGATCCTCCAGGCCGAGGGGGCCAGAGCGTGCGCGGTCGAGCTGTACTCGCTGACCAAGTCGTTCTCGATGGCCGGCTGGCGCACGGCCTTCCTGGTCGGCAACGCCCCGGTCGTGCAGGCGCTCGCCAAGCTCAAGTCCTACCTCGACTACGGCGCGTTCCAGCCCATCCAGATCGCCGCGACCGTCACCCTCAACGAGGCCCCGGAGCATCCGGGCCGCGTGCAGGGCATCTACCAGTCGCGCCGCGACACGCTCTGCGACGGGCTGCGCCGCATCGGCTGGGAGGTCGCTCCGCCCAAGGGGACGATGTTCGTGTGGGCGCCGATCCCCGAGCCCTACCGCGAGCTGGGGTCGGTGGAGTTCGCGTCGATGCTGGTCAGAGACGCCAAGGTGGCCACGTCGCCCGGGGTCGGCTTCGGGCCCGGCGGCGACGGCCACGTCCGCTTCGCGCTCATCGAGAACGAGCAGCGCATCCAGCAGGCGATCCGCAACCTCCGCCGCGCCCTGCCCAAGCTCGGTTGATGACCGCATGGCACGCTCCCGCTGAGGTCTGAGGACCGGGGCTCGGGCCGAGGCTGCCGCGGGTCGACCGGCACCTCAGGGGCCCGCCGACCAGATCTCGACCTTGGCGGTGACGCCCCGGTTCCGCGAGGGCAGCTTGGTGTCGGACTCCTGCCAGAACGGCATCGCCACCCGGAACCCGTCGACCTTGCGGAGGCCTGCCTGGCGGAGCGAGGGCGGCAGCCCGAGCGAGCCCGTCACCAGGAAGACCGGCTGGCCCGGGAAGGCGCGCTTGATCTTGTCCAGGTCGGCGCGGGTGCCGTTCGGGGGCAGGATCACCGAGAGCTGGTCGCGCTGCAACCATACGGGTGCGGCGAACAGCGGCATGGTGTCGTAGTAGGTGGCGCGTGGGCCCCAGACGAACACGCCCTGGCGGTCCCCGGCGGCGCTCGCGATCCGGGCCGATGCCGCGAACGACCCGCCGAACTCGCGGTGCCTGGCCAGCGGCAGGCTCTGCACCAGCCCGGTCCCCGCCACGACCCCGGCCAGGGCGACGGCGACCGCCCACGTGAGCAGCCGTGCCCGACCCTGCCACGCGAGGGCGGCGGCGCACGCAACGCCGATCAGCAGGGCGAGCACGGGCAGGCCGAACGGGACATAGCGACGGCTCCACCACATGAGCCGAGACGAGTTGTGCGCCTGATAGAGGTAGAGGACCAGCAGCACGAGATACGGGCCGACCATGATCCAGACCTTGGCCTGCCACCGGCGTCGCGCGACCAGCGCGAAGCCGGCCAGCGCGGCGAGCAGCCCGGGCACGGTCACGAACCAGGCGAGCCGGTGCAGGTTCTGCTCGTCGTAGCTCCGCACCAGCCTGCCGTTGTAGTCGAAGTAGTCCGGTCCGAAGAGCTGGGGGCGCAGCCAACCGAGCAGGGCGAGCAGGGCGAGGCCGATCGGGAACAGACCCTTGAGCACGAGCTGGCGGCGCGGCGTTCCGGCCAGACCACGGGCCGTCAGCTCGAGCCATCGTCCGAGGGCGCTGCGCCAGACAAGCCGTCCCCCCACCACGCCCACCGCGAGTGCGGCCGCCACCGCGCCGGCCTTGCCGGAGGTGATGCCGCCGGTGGAGCTGTAGTGGGCCGCCGGCCCGAGCATCTGGTACACGGCGTGCGGCGCAACGGCACACAAGCCGAGCGTGAACGCGGTGTGCAGGGAGCCCCAGCGGCCGAGCACGGCGGCGGCGGCAAGGGCGCCGGCGGCGACCAGCACGAGCAACAGGCTGTCGGCCCGGTCCAGCCAGGCGATTCCCAGCGCGGCGCCGGCCAGCGCGGCCGGCGGCCACCATCGCGTGTCGACGGCCACCGTGAGGCCGGCGACGGCCAGCACGAGGAAGAGCTGGGTGGAGACCTCGGTGGTCGGGTACTTCGCCTGCCAGACCTGGATCATGTTGAGGCTGAGGACAGCCGCGGCGACCGCGCCGGCCACCGGCCCGGCCAGGCGCCGCCCGACCAGGTACATCCCCACCGCGGACACGGCCGCGAGCAGCGCGTTCAGGCTCATCATGGCGGTCTGACCGGAGAGCCGGCCGAGGAACCCGAGGGTGGCCGGGTACAGGTGGTAGAACTGCGGGATCACCTCGGCCTTGGCCGCGTCGTGGACCCAGATGCCAGGGAAGCGTGTGGACGCGCCATACAAGGGCATGTCGGGCAGCCGGGCCAGCGCCTCGTCGTAGATGCGAAAGTTCCCGGTACGCGCAATCGCAAAGCCGTGCTGCACGTACCCGCCGGGGTCCTTGTCGGCCACGCCGTACGGGAAGCCGGGCAGGTACAGCAGCAGAAGGAGCCCGGCCGCGGCTGCGAGGGCGGCGACCTCGCCCCGGCCGAAGCGCCCGGCGAGCACCAGGCGCCGCCCACCGCGCCGCAGCGACAGCCAGGCCGGCACGGCGAGCGCCGCGACCATGGCGGCGGCCAACCCGAGCACCGAGCCGACCGAGAGCACGCCGAGGTGCGCCGTTGCCAGGGACGCCCAGCAGACCGCCGCGATCACGGCGGTGCCGCCGAGCCACAGCGCCTCGGCCGGCCGGAGGCTGACCGGGGCCGCGGCCGGCGCCGGGCGGGCCGCCTCCAGGCCGTCCGGCTCGGCAGCGGGCGGGGAGGTGGGACGGGTCCGCATGTCGCCGCAGTCTACCCGGCAGCCGATATCCTGGTGAGGCCGCACTATACTTCGCGGGTCCCTGGCCGCCGCCGGGGGATGCGCACGTCGGAACGTCGACGCCGGCCAGCGCACGGGCCGGCTCAGTCAGGAGAGCACATGCAGAGCGCGGCCGATGCCCGCGCCTCGGCGCAGTCGCGGATCCGCCTGGAGCTGCTGGCCAACCTGGTCCGCAAGGACCTCAAGGTCAAGTACAAGAACTCGACCCTCGGCTTCGTGTGGTCGCTGGCGAACCCGCTGCTCTACCTGGCCGTGTTCTCCCTGGTGTTCCAGTTCTTCCTGCGGAGCGGCGTGCCCAGGTTCGCCGTCTACCTGATGTCCGGGCTGCTGGTCTGGAACTTCTTCAACATGGCCACGACGAGCGCCGCCGGCGCGGTGGTGGGCAGCGCCAACCTGGTCCAGAAGGTGCGCTTCCCCCGGGTGGTGCTGCCGCTCGCCTCGGTCGGCTTCGCCGGGGTGCACTTCGCGCTGCAGCTCGGGGTGCTGTTCGTGTTCCTGGTGCCGTTCCACCCGCAGACGTTCGGCCCCCAGCTGTGGCTGCTGCTGCCCGCGGTCGCCGTGGCCGTGCTGTTCACGGTCGGCATGAGCCTGCTCGTGTCCGCCCTGAACGTCCGCTACCGCGACGTCGAGCACCTGCTCGAGATCGCGCTGCTGGCCTGGTTCTGGATGACGCCGATCGTCTACTCGGTCGGCCTGGTGCAGAAGCACCTGGAGGCCAAGGGGCTGTTCTGGCTCTACATGGCCAACCCGATGACCAGCGTGATCACCGCCATGCAGCGGGCCATCTACCGCGACCCGGTGAAGGTCGTGAACGGGGTGCCCACCCAGGTCCTGGCCGCTGACGGCTACGGGTTCTACCTCAAGTGGCTCGGGATCGCCGCGGTGGCGTCGCTCGGGCTGGTCGCGCTCGGGCTGTGGACCTTCCGGCGCCTGCAGGCCGACTTCGCGGAGGAGCTGTAGTGAGCCAGGCGGTGATCAGGGCCCGCGGGGTCTCCAAGAAGTTCCAGCTCCACCACATGCGTGCCACCAGCGTGAAGGAGCGCCTGCTGCTGGCCCGCAAGACGGTGTCGGAGGACTTCTGGGCCCTGCGCGACATCGACCTCGAGATCGGCAAGGGCGAGACGGTCGGGCTGATCGGCCCCAATGGGTCCGGCAAGTCGACCCTGCTCAAGGTCCTGGCCGGCATCCTCCCCCCGACCAGCGGGACCGTCGAGGTCCACGGCCGGATCGCCTCCCTGCTCGAGCTCGGGGCCGGCTTCCACGGCGAGCTCACCGGGCGTGAGAACGTCTACCTCAACGCCTCCATCCTGGGCCTGTCCAGGCGTGAGATCGACCGCAGCTTCGACGCGATCGTGGACTTCTCGGAGCTGGAGCCGTTCATCGACAACCAGGTCAAGCACTACTCGTCGGGCATGTACGTGCGGCTCGGCTTCGCGGTTGCCGTGCACGTCGACCCCGACATCCTGCTTGTCGACGAGGTCCTCGCCGTGGGCGACGAGGCGTTCGCCAGCAAGTGCCTGGCCCGGGTGGCCGAGTTCCAGCGGCAGGGCAAGACCATCCTGTTCGTCACCCACGGGCTCGACATGATCGCCCAGATCTGCAACCGGGCCGCCGTGCTCAACCACGGGCGCATGCTCTACGAGGGCGACCCGGCCGAGGCGGTCGAGCGGCTGCGGGCGTTCATGGGCACGGCCGAGAACCAGGAGGACGGGCTGGTCGGCAGCGGCCTGCTCGAGATCGTGGACGCGCGCGTGCTCGACGGGACCGGCCAGCCGTCGCGGGACTTCCAGGTCGGTGACGAGCTGGTCGTCGAGGTCGACGTGAAGGGGCTGCCCGAGGCGCCCGCAGCCGGCGTGCGGCTCATGGTGACCGGCTGGGCCGACTACTGGATGTACCTGATGGAGACCCCGCCCGACCTGCTCCCGGCCGGGGGGGCGTCCCGGACGGTGCGGTTCCGGGTCCCGTCCCTGCCGAACATGCAGCGGGTGTTCTCGTTCTCGGTGGCGCTGCTCAAGGCGGGCACCAAGGACGTGCTCGACGCCCGCCGGTTCGGCGACCAGTTCCTGGTCCACGGGCCGGCCGAGGTCGGGCTCTCCAAGGTCGACTACGAGTACGAGCTGCTGGGCGACCCGGAGGAGGGGGAGTGACCGGCGCGCTGCGGCCGGTGGCCCAGGCCCGCCACACCCGGCGGCGCCCGCCGGTGCGGCCGACGCCGCACCGGCTCCGGGCCGGTGCCTCCTACCTGCGCCTGCTCCCGGCCATGCTAGCCTGCCGGCGCGAGCTGGCCCGCCGGGCCCGGGTCGGCCGGCGCCAGCTCGAGCGCTGGCTTGTCCCCAGGTGACGCAGCCGATGCGGGTCGGGCTCGATGCGACGCCGCTGCTCGGTCTGCGGACCGGGGTCGGGCAGTACGTGGCCGGGCTGGTCGAGGGCTTCGGGGAGCTGGCCGCGACCGAGCCCGCTCCCCTGGACAGCGGGCGAGCACCGGCCGTGCCCGAGGAGCTGGTGCTGGTGCCGTTCACCTGGCGGGGCACCCGCGACCTGCCCAGGGTGGCTGCAGGGCTCGCCCCCCGGGTCCGCTTCGGGCGGCGCCGGGTGCCCGCCCGGCTGCTCGCCACCCTGTGGGCGCGCGTGCCCTGGCCGCCGGTGGAGTGGCTGGCCGGCCGGGTCGACGTGTTCCACGCGACCAACTTCGCCAGCCCGCCGGCGCGCCGGGCCGCCCCCGTTGTGACCGTGCACGACCTCACCTACCTGCGCTACCCGGAGCTGGTGACCGCGGCCTCGGCCCGCTACCGGGAGCTGGTCCCCCGCGGCCTGGCCCGCGGGGCGGTGGTGTGCACCCCCACCGCGGCGGTGGCCGCCGAGGTCGGCGAGACCTACCGGCTCCCGGCCGACCGGGTGGTGGTGACCCCGCTCGGCCTCCGCCCCGTCTGGCGGTCGGCCCGCCCGCCCGACCCCGGCTGGCTGGCCGCGCGCGGCCTGCCAGCGCGCTACCTGCTGTTCGTCGGCAGCCGGGAGCCTCGCAAGGGCCTCGACGTGCTGCTGGCCGCCTACCGGGAGCTGCTCGCCGACCAGCCAGGCGCCCCGCCGCTGGTGCTGGCCGGGCCGCCCGGGTGGGGGACCGCCCTCGACCTGGCCGGGCTCCCCGAGGGCGCCGTGCACCTGCCCGGCTACCTGCCCGAGCAGGATCTGGCCAGCCTCACCGCTGGCGCGGCGGCGATGGTGTCCCCCTCCCGCTACGAGGGCTTCGGCCTGCCCCCGCTGCAGGCGCTGGCCTGCGGCACGCCGGTGGTCGCCTCCGACCTGCCCGCCCTCCGCGAGGTGCTCGGGACCGAGGCCGACCTGGTCCCCGCCGGCGACGCCGCCGCCCTGGCCACAGCGCTCGCCACGGCGCTGAGGGACGGCGGCGGCGAAGCGGCCCGCGCCGCCCGCCGGGCCCGCGCCGCCCCCTACACCTGGCCGGCCTGCGCGGCAGCCACCCTCGCCGCCTACGACCGGGCCCGGGAGGGGCGGCGGTGATGCGGCCGGGCGCACCCGGAGCCGTCGTTGCCAGGCGGGAGGCCCGGGCGGGTGCGCCGGCCATGCCCGGAGCCGTCGTTGCCAGGCGGGAGGCCCGGGCGGGTGCGCCGGCCAGACCCGGAGCCGTCGTTGCCAGGCGGGAGGCCCGGGCGGGTGCGCCGGCCAGACCCGGAGCCGCGGGTGGCGGGGGACAGGGCCGATGAGCGCCTCCCGGGCGGGCCTTGGCGTGGCGGTCGTGGCCGAGCAGCTCTTCGGGCCGGTGCCCGGGGGGATCGGCCGGTACGTGCGGGCACTCGCCAGGCACCTGCCCGAGACGGCCAGGCGCGAGGGCGGGCGGGTGCGCTGGGTCGTGGGCCGGCACCCGCCCCAGCGGCTGGTCGCGGCCGGCCTGGGCCCGGAGGTCACGGTGGCCCTGCGGGTGCCTGGCCGGGTGGTCACCCGGACCTGGGTCGACCTGCGCCGGCCCGGCCTGCCCGCCGGGCTGCTCGCGTCGGTCGACCTCGTCCACGCGACCAGCGCGGCGGTCCCGCCCCCGGGCGGCCTTCCGCTGGTCGCCACCGTCCACGACGTCGCCTTCCGCCACTACCCCGACGCCTACCCTGCCGCCGGTCGGCGCTTCCACGAGCGGGCGGCGGCGATCGTGGTGGCCGAGGCGGCCCGGGTCCTGGTGCCCTCGGCGGCCACCGCCCGCGACCTCACCGACCTGTACGGCTTGGAGCCGGGCCGGGTGACGGTCACCCCGCTCGGGGCCGAGCTGCCCGGGCACGACCTCCGGGCGTCCCGGCGCCTGCTCGCCGAGCTCGGCGTGGCCGGTCCGTTCCTGCTCGCGGTGGGCACCCTCGAGCCGCGCAAGAACCTGCCCCGGCTGCTCGCCGCGTTCGCGTCCGCCGCCGACGAGCTGCCAGACCACCACCTGGTCGTGGCCGGACCGGTGGGGTGGGGGCCGGCGCTGCGGCCAACCTCCGACCCGGTCAGGGTGAAGCTGGCCGGACCGGTGGACGACGCCATGTTGCACGGCCTGTACGCCCTGGCCGACGGCCTCGCCTACCCCAGCCTCTACGAGGGGTTCGGCCTGCCCGTGGTCGAGGCGATGCTGCACGGCACCCCGGTGCTGACCAGCGACCGGTCGAGCCTGCCCGAGGTGGCAGGGGACGCTGCCCTGCTGGTCGACCCGCTCGACGAGGGCGCGATCGCCAAGGGCCTCGTCCGCCTGGTCACCGACGCCACCTTGCGAGCCCGGCTCGTCCGCTCCGGCCGGGCCCGGGCCGAGCGCTTCACCTGGCCGGCCACGGCCGCGGCCACCTGGGCCGCCTACCAGGAGGCGGCCCGGTGACCCCGCTGCGGGTCGCGGTGGACGCCACCGCGGTCCCGGCCCGGCTCACCGGGGCCGGGGTCTACGCCAGCCGCCTGCTCGCCGCCCTGGGACGGCGGGGCGACCTCGACCTCGACGTGTTCGTCGCCCCGGGGTCGGCCGCCCTGCTGGCCGCGCCCGGACTGCGGCTGCACGAGGTGGCGGCGGCCGGGTCCGGCCGGCCTGCCCGCATCGCCTGGTCCCGGCTGGCCGCCGGCCGGGCGGCCAGGGCAGCCGGGACCCAGGTGCTGCACGGCGTCCACTACGAGCTGCCCCTGCGGGTCCCGATGGCCTCGCGCGCTTCAGGCGACCTCGCCCGGGTCGTGACCGTCCACGACCTCACCCTGGTGACCCACGCCGAGTGGCACGAGGCGAGCAAGGTCTGGTACTTCCGCCGGGCCATGCGCCATGCGGTCGCCACGGCCGAGCGGGTCCTGTGCGTCTCGGCCACCACCGCCCGCGATGCCACCCGCCACCTCGGCGTCCCGCCCGAGCGGATCGACGTCACCCCGCTCGGCACCGACCTGGCGCCGGCCCCCGCGGCGGCCGTCCACGACCTCCGCGCCCGCCTCGGCCTGGACGGCCCCTACCTGCTCGGGCTCGGCACGCTCGAGCCGCGCAAGGACCTGCCCACCCTGGTCCGCGCGTTCGCCTCGCTGGCCGGCGAGGTGCCGCACACGCTGGTGCTGGCCGGGCTGGCCGGGTGGGGCTCGGGCGCGCTCGCCGACGCGGTCGCGGCCAGCGGCGTGGCCGGCCGGGTGCTGCTGCCCGGCTACGTTCCCGAGGCGGACAAGGCGGCCCTGTTCACCGGCGCCGACCTGTTCGTCTACCCGAGCCGCTACGAGGGGTTCGGCCTGCCCGTGCTCGAGGCCATGGCCTGCGGCGTCCCCGTGGTCACCACCACGGGCGGGTCGCTGCCCGAGGTGGCCGGGGACGGCGCGCTGCTCGTCGACCCGGGCGAGCCCGACCTGCTCGCCTCGGCCATGGTCCGGCTCCTCGGCGACCCGGCGGCCAGTGCCCGCCTGGTCAGGCGGGGCCGGGCCAGGGCCGCCGCCAAGACGTGGGAGCACTGCGCGGCCCTGACCGCCGACGCCTACCGGCGGGCCGCTGCGGCCCGCGCCGACGCCCGCGAGCGCAGCCGGGCACCGTGACACCCTCCCCGCCGTGACGGAGTGGCCCGCCCGCCGGCACGGGCGCCCTGCGCCACCGTGACGGGCAGTGCCGCCGGGCGCGTCTCGGTAGACTGCACCTGGCTGGGCCGTCCGGCCATGCCTCCCGACCTCGTCCCAGGAGCGCCATCCGTGCAAGCCGTCATCCTCGCAGGGGGCTTCGGCACCCGCCTCCGCCCCCTGACCAGCACCCGGCCCAAGCCGCTGATCCCCTTCGCCAACGAGCCGTTCCTGCTGCACAACCTGCGGCAGCTCGGGGCGGCCGGGTTCACCGAGGCCATCCTGTCCACGATGTACCTGCCGGAGGCGTTCGACGAGCTGATCCCGATGGCGCGCAAGGCCGGGGTCGAGGTCGTGCTGTCCAGCGAGGACACGCCGATGGGCACGTCGGGTGCTGTGAAGCGGCTCTCCCACCTGCTGGACGACACCTTCCTGGTGCTGAACGGCGACATCCTGGTCGACCTCGACTTCGGCCGCCTGGTCGCGCTGCACGCCGAGCGGAAGGCGGCGGCGACCCTGGCGCTCGTGCGGGTGCCCGACCCGAGCGCGTTCGGGCTCGTCCCGGTGGACGCGAGCGGCCGCGTGGAGGCGTTCCTCGAGAAGCCCGGCCCGGACGAGGACCGCTGGGTGACCGACCTGATCAACGCCGGCGTGTACGTGCTCGAGCCGGAGGTGCTCGACCACGTGCCGGCCGGGCAGCCATCGTCGTTCGAGCGCAGCCTGTTCCCCAACCTGCTCGCGTCTGGTGCGCCCGTGTACGGCTTCGAGCTGCACGGCTACTGGAAGGACCTGGGAACCCCCATCGCCTACCTGCAGGCCCAGGCCGACCTGCTCGAAGGGCGGCTCCACCTGCCCATCAACGTCCAGGAGCTGCGGCGCAACCAGTACGTGGCCGACGGGGCCAGCATCGGCGAGGACGCCGTGCTCCGCGGCCCGGTCATGGTCGGCGCTGGCGCCCGCATCGAGGACGAGGCGCGCGTGTTCGGCCCGTCGGTCCTCGGGCCCGGCTCGGTGGTCGCCGGGGGCGCCCGCCTGGAGCGCTCCGTGCTGCTCGAGGGCGCCCGGCTGGAGGCGGGCGCCAAGGTCTCGGACTCGATCGTGGGCAGCGAGGTCGTGGTCGGCTCGGGCGCGGTCGTCGGCGACGGCACCATCCTGGGCGACCGGGTCGTCATCGAGGACGGCAACGTCCTCGCCGGCGGCCTCCGGGTCGCCCCCGGCGTCCACCTCGGCCCTGGCGCCATCCGGGTCTGAAGCCCCGCCCCGCGAGGGCGCCCCGCCGCCCATGGGCAGGGTGGCTGACGGCGCGCGGAGCACGCCCGAGATCAGCGTCCAAGCATGTCCGGTGAGGGCCCGGACCGGTCAGATGGCGTTCGGCTCCGGTGCGACGGCCTTGGTGCCGCCCGGGAGCATGTAGTCGTTGAGGAAGCCGGAGACCACGTCGACGTCGGCCCGCTGGCAGGTCTGCAGGCGCTGCCAGGCGGTGAGCGCGACCCCGTCGGCGGTGAGCCCCGAGTAGGGCGCGAGCACGACCTTCTGGCCCTTGAGGCCCTCGGCGAGCTTGGTCAGCGTCTCCACCTGGTCCTCGGGCAGGTTCTTGTACTGGATCACCGCGTAGCCGTGCTCGAGGTTGTGGACGATCGCCCGCTCGTCCTGCTGGTCCCTGTAGATCCCGCGCGGCAGCGGCGTGGCCAGGTGGTCGCCGGAGGTTGGCGGGTTGGAGTTCCAGTTCCCCGCCTGCTTGTCGGGGCTGATGTGGTCCCGGCCCGCCTGGGCGGGCTGCTGCACCTCGTTGCAGCCGGCCGCCGACCGGGCCGCCGTGAGCGCCGCGGCGTCGGGCCTGGTCAGCTTGACCCCGCGGTCCCTGCCCTGCCAGACGATGATGCCGACCAGGGCGACGACCACAGCCAGGGCGCCGGCGGTCCAGCCCAGCGTCCGCTGGCGCCGCCGCCGCTCGGCCTCGCGCCGGGCCGCCGCGCCCTTGGCCAGCTTCCCCTTGGCCGCCTGCCTGGCCTTGGCCGCCTGCTTGGCGCCGCCCTGCCCGCCCTGCTTCCTGGCCCCGCCAGGCTGGGGGCCACCCTTCGGCGTCTGGGTCGGCTTCTTGGTCTTTCCCTGATCAACCATGAATGTCGTTCTCCGCTGCGTCGGCGCCGGTTGGGTCGATTCTATGCAGCCGGCGGGAGCTTGGCGCGGGCCCCTCCGGTCCCGGCCGATTCCGGGTCCCCGTCGGCTGGTGGGCCGGCCGGCAACCCGTCCTCCCCGCCCGGTTGGTCAGGACGAGCCATGAGAGCGGGGCTTGTCCACCGAGATCGGCGAGCTGGCTCAGCGCCGGAGCAGGACCTCGGCCAGGGCGGCGGACGGGGCAGGCTCGGGCGCATCGGCCGGGTCGGGGTGACCGGCGGCTACCGTCCCGAGCGCCAGCCAGCCGGCTGGCAGGCCGAGCGCGCCGGTGGCCGCCTCCCGGCGGGACGGGCCCGCCGCGGCAAAGGTGCCCGTGAGCCCCTGGGCGTGCAGGGCGAGCAGCAGCGCCCGCACCGCGCCGCCGGCGGCCAGCAGTTCGCTGGCGTGCGCCTCGGCGTCCCCGGACACGGCGGACGGCTCCGCCGGGGCCAGGAACGGCACGAGCAGCACCGGCGCCTCGCCCAGCAGCGTTGGCGCCCCGCGTGGCGGCGCCGGCGTCTCGCCCAGCGGCGCCGGCGTCTGGCGTGGCGGCGCTGGCGCCTCGCCCAGCAGCGTTGGCGTCCCGAGTGGCGGCGCCGGCGTCTCGCTCAGCGGCGCCGGCGTCCCGAGTGGCGGTACAGGTGCCTCGCCAGGCAGGTCCTGCCACCGCGCGGCGGCCGGGTCGGCGCCGCCCGCCCGGGGGTGGTGGAGCGGCGCGGCCAGGGCGGCCAGGTAGCGCTTGCGGCCGGCGGGGGAGGCGACGTCCACGACCCGGAACCGGTGGGTGCCGTCGGGGAAGGGCGCCGCTGCCGCGGCGAGCACGGCCCGCTCGATCGCGGCCGGGTCGACCGGGTCGGGCAGGAAGCGCCGAGCCTTGCCACCTTCGAGGAAGGCCAGGAGGTCCTCGGGCCCCGAGGCGGTCCGGAACAGGTCGGCCGAGGCCGGGCGGACGAGGTCCCGGGCCCGGCCGTGGCCCGCTGGCCTCGGCACACCCCGCAGCAGGGCCGCTGGAGTGCGGGTCACCTTGCCCTTGACCAGGTCGGCGGCGGCCGCGACCTCGTCGGCCACGGCCATCTCGGTCACCTCCAGGAGACGCCCGTCGCCGTCAAGACGCCCCCGGTAGTCCTCGATCGCGCCCATCCCGGCCAGGCCGACCGCGACGTCGGTGTGGCCGGTGCGCCAGGGACGGCCGAGCGTGTCGGTGACCACCACGGCGACATCGGCGCCGGTGGCCGCGACCAGCGCGGCCTGCAACCTGGCGGCCGACGCGTCCGGGTCTCGGGGCAGCAGGACCAGCACCTCCCCGCCGGTGTTGGAGGCGTCCACGAGCGCGTTCGCGCCCACCAGGCCGTGCCTGGTCTCGGCGATCACCATGGGGCCGCGCCTGGCGACCACCCGGACGGTCTCGGCCGCGACCGTCTCGGCCCGGACCCGGTCCCGCTCCACCGGGTCGACCGGCAGCGGCACGGTGCGGCCCTCTGCCTTGGCGACCACCTTCGAGGTCACCGCGACCACGTCGCCGTCCTCGAGCCGCTCCCCGGCCGCTTCCAGCCCGTCGAGCAGCAGCCGCGCGAGGTCGTCGCCCGGCCGCACCTCGGGCAGCCCTGGCAGGGGCACGACCACGAGCCCCCGGCGCGGCTCGGGAGGAGCCCCCCCCGGGCCCTGTCCCGCGCCCGTACCGCCGGCGGGCACGGCGCCCCCGGGTGGCACGGCGCCCCCGGGTGGCACGGCGCCCCCGGGTGGCACGGCGCCCCCGGGTGGTCGGGCGGTACCGCCGGAGCCGGTCACAGCAGGCCGAGGGCCGTCTTGGCAAGGGCGGCGGCGTCGTCGGGGGTGTGCATGACGGTCTGGGCGACCGCGACCTGGAGGCCGAGGGCGGTCACGTCCGCGGCCTGCTCGGCGTCGACCTGGTCGAGCACGAACGCGTCGGCCAGGTCGGCATAGAGGCCGGCGACGCCCCGGGCCGAGACCTCCACGCCCCAGGCCGGCAGGAGCTTGTCGGCCATGCCGCGTACGGGCGCTCCCCCGACGATCGGGCTGATCGCGACGGTGCGGCAGGGAGCGGCCTGGACCGCTTCGAGGATGCCGGGCACGGCCAGGATCGGGGCGACCGACACCACCGGGTTGGACGGGCACACCACGACGCCGTCGGCGGCCGCGATCGCATCGAGCACTCCGGGCGCCGGCCGGGCATGCTCCACGCCGGCGAAGCGGATCCGGCGCACCGGGTCGGCCGCCCGGCGGGCGACCCAGTACTCCTGGAAGCCGAGGTCTTCGGGGCCGTCGGGGCCGTCCACCTCCACGCGGGTCTCGACCCGGTCGTCGCTCATGGGCACGAGGCGCACAGGCACCCCGAGCCGGCGGCACAGCTCGAGGGTGACCTGGCTGAGCGAGGCCCCCTCGGCGAGCAGGCGGGTGCGGAGCAGGTGGGTGGCGATGTCGGCGTCGCCGAGGGAGAACCAGCCGGGCTCGCCCAGGCGGACGAGGGCGTCGTGGACGTGCCAGGTCTCGCCGGCCAGGCCCCAGCCGCGCTCGTCGTCCGACACGCCTGCCAGCGTGTACATGACCGAGTCGAGGTCAGGAGAGACGGCGAGCCCATGCAGGCGCAGGTCGTCGCCGGTGTTGCCGACGACGGTGATCGCCTCGGGCGGGTGGCCGCGGACCAGGCCGCGCAGGAACCTGGCGGCGCCGACGCCGCCCGCGAGCGCGACGAGCATGGGGCGTTCCTCACGGGAAGAGCCGGACGGGCGGCCCAAGGATACGCGCAGACACCCGGCCCGAGCCTGGACGGCCGACGACGGGCTACTCGGTGGGCGGCGCGCTCGGCTGTGTCGGGGGTGCCTGGCCTGCCGGATCCCCCTGCTGTCCCAGCTTCTGCTTGGCGCTCACCAGGGCCTCGTTGGCGGCCTCGATCGCCTGCTCGGCTGCAGGGGAGGTGGACGGGATCCGGTGGGAGACGGAAGCGAGCTGGAGGATCTGGTGGTTGGTCACCTCGGCGAGGTCCTGCCGGAGCGCCACCCCCCGGCCGGAGTCAGCCTCCCCGAGCGACGCCTGGTCCACGGCCTGGCCGGCGGCGTCGACCGCGCTCTGGAGGGCGAGGACCGCGCCCGGGACGCGGCCGACCGCTCCGTGCTCGACCAGGCCGGCCAGCTCGGCCGAGCGGACGTCGGCGATGCGCAGGTGCTCCCGCGCGGTGCCAGAGGGTGACCAGGCGAGCGCGGCCAGGCGGACCTGCTCGACCGGGCGTTTCAGCGGGAAGAGCGGGTGGCCGGGCAGCGAGCTGGCCGACATCATCGTGGCCGGGATCAGCGCCAGCGCGGCGGCCAGGGCGGTCACCGTGACACGGCGGCGGACCCGGGAGCGCAATCGGGTCACCGGCTGGGCAACCGGCTGGGCCGGGATCTCGGTGCCCACGCGCGGGCCGGGCCCGTACAGCCCGTTCAGGGAGGGCGCGACCGGAGCGGGCCCGGCCTGCGCCAACCTCGGGGCACCGATCGCGCGGGTCAGGTGCTGCCGGGCGACGCCCGGGTCGATCTCCATCGCGGACAGCTCGGCCCGCAACGCCGCGGCGACCTCGACCAGCGGCGCGAGCTCGCCGCAGCGCTCGGCCCGCGACCCCGTCCGGGACGCGTCGAGCAGCGTGTCGAGCTCGTCGTCGAGGTTCCAGGACCGGCCCATCGTCACCCCTCCTCCTCCCTAGGAAGGCGATCGGTGGGTTCGGATGGATACGGGTCCTCGCCGACCTCGTCAGATCTACGTTCGCTACTTAGGCCCAGCACGCGCGCGAGGCTGGCCAGCCCGCGGTGTTGCAGCGCCTTCACCGCGCCGGTGGTCTTGCCCAGGGTGGCCGCCACCTCTGGCGCGGTCAGCCCGGCCGCGATGCGCAGCAGCAGCACCTCGCGCTGGTCCTGGGAGAGCTGGTCGAGGGTGGCCATGACCCGGCTGCCCTCGAGGCGCTGCACGGCCAGCTCCTGGGGGTCGGGCGCGCCGACGGCCAGGGCCGCCTCGTCGAGCACGTCGTCGAGATTCTCGGTGCGGGTCCTGGCCTCCCGGCGCCGGTAGTCGTACAGGTCGTGGCGGGCGATACGGAACAGCCACCCGCCCAGCGCCTCGACCCGGCTCTGGAAGCCGGGCAGGTCCGCGATGGCGTCGGCGAAGACATTGCCGGTCAGGTCCTCGGCGGCGTGGCGGTCGCCCAGCTCGGCCACGAAGAAGCGGTACAGCGCGGGCGCATAGGCGCGGTAGATCCGCGCGGTGGCCTCGGGGTCTCGGCGCCTGGCCGCGACCAGGTCGGCCTGGGTCAGCTCGGCGCCGGCCATGGCCGGCTGGGAGGCGTCCTGCGCCCCCTGCGCCCCTTCCGAGCCCTGTGCTGGTCTGGTCCTGAACACCAATGCCCCTCGGCCTCCCGCGGTTCGGCGGCGTAGAGGCTATCCGATTAGCCCGGAAGAGGACGAGTCCGACGGGGCTCTCGCCGGTCACGGATTGGCGGCGAAGAAATACCAAACTGCTTGATTTTGCCCCTCAAGCTGCCCGAGAATGTCACCGATGTAATTACGGCCATGGAGTTCCGCGACGGGTGCCCGCGCCCCCGAATTGGCCGCCGTGCATCGATCAGGAGGCAGCGATGAGCCCACTCCTTCCAGTTGAGGTCCAACCCTGGTACGAGCGCGCTGCCTGCCTCGACAAGGACGCGGACTGCTTCTTCCCCGAGAAGGGCGGTTCGGCCCGGGAGGCCAAGCGGATCTGTGCCACCTGCACGGTCCAGGCCCAGTGCCTCCAGTACGCGCTCGCCAACGACGAGCGGTTCGGCATCTGGGGGGGCATGAGCGAGCGCGAGCGGCGCCGGCTCAAGCGACTCGCGTCCTAGCGGCTCCCCAAGGTTCGTCAGGGTCGCCACTAGGCACTTCTCGGCTTGTCTCCTCCGCACTTTTGCTTACCTTGACGTCTGCCTGCGAACCCGCGGCCGGGCCGTTCACGCCTGCCCTGGCGGCGCAGGCCCCGCCGGCCACCCCGAGCACGCCGGGGCGGGCGCCCGGCGCGCGTGCCGCGCCCCGAGGCGGCCACTGGCATGCCAGTCCGCCCGCCCCTCCGGCAACCGCGCCGGTCGGAGCGCCAGAACGGGCGCCCGGGCCGAACCCCCGCCACCGCGCAGACCCGGGCGCCGGCACCCGCCGCCGTGCCGGACGGCCGTCGCGGACAGGCTGGCCAGGCCCGTCCACAGCGGCCCGAGCGGCCGTCCGCCGTGCTAGCATGCGCCGTCGCCCGCGGGAATCAAGGTTGCCCGCGGGCGTTTCCCATGGTGTCAAAATACGCGGCTGAGCCTCCGCGCCGAGGAGTCGGGCAGTGGCAGTGAGTCGACCAAGGGTCCTGGCAGTGGTCGTCGTCCACGACGGGCGGCCGTTCCTGCGGGACACCTTCCGTGGCCTGGCCGCCCAGACCCGCCCCATCGACGACGTGGTCATCGTCGACACCGGCTCGACCGACGGCAGCGCCGACTGGGCCCGGTCGCGGCTCGGCAACGACGCCGTCCTGGCCGTGCGCGGCCAGTTCGGCCGGGCCGTCATGTCGGTGCTGCGCGACGAGCGGGCGGCCGGCATGGACTGGCTGTGGCTGCTCCACGACGACTCCGCGCCCGAGCCCGACGCGCTCGAGCAGCTGCTCGCCGAGGTCGAGTCGAGGCCGAGCGCGAGCATCCTCGGGCCCAAGCTCGTCGCCTGGAACGACCCGCGGCGGCTCTCGGAGATCGGCTGGTCCATCGACCGCACCGGCCGGGCCGTGTCGCCGATCGAGGACGACGAGATCGACCAGGGCCAGCACGACCAGGTCCGCGACGTGTTCTTCGTGTCGACCGCCGGGATGCTCGTGCGCCGCGGCGCCCTGATGGCCGCCGGCGGCTTCGACGAGCGTATCTCGGCGTTCCGCGACGACCTCGACCTGTGCTGGCGGACCCACCTGGTCGGTGGGCGGGTGCTGGTCGTGCCGGCGGCCCGGGTCCGCCACTTCGGCGCCGCCTCCTCCCGTAGCCGCCGCACCAGGGCCGTGTCGCTGCCCCGCTACCTGACCGAGCGGCACACCACGATGGCGCTGCTCAAGTCGACCATGCTCCGCAGGCTGCCGCTGGTGATGCTGCTCGCCTTCCTGGGTGCGCTGGTCCGGGTGGCCGCCCTGACCCTGACCGGGCGGCCCGGCGACGCCGCCCAGGTGCTGTGGGCGTGGGGGTGGAACGCCAAGGAGCTGCCGATCACCCTGGTCCACCGGCGCCGCATCCAGGCAAAGCGCACGGTCGACGACAACGTGCTGGCCGGCCTGCACGCACCGGGCGGCCAGCGCCTGCGGTCGCTGCTGCGCGGCTGGCTCGACCTGCTCTACGGAGAGGTCGGCGAGCACGTCGCCCAGCCGACGTTCAAGGAAGAGGAGGAGACGCCGAACCTCGGGGCCTCTATCGGGCGGGTGCTCGCCGGCCATCCGGTCGGCTTCATGGTCGCAGCGTTTGCCGTGCTCATGGCGGTGTCGCTGCGCTCGCTGCTGATCGCCCCTGGCATCGGCGGCGGCTCCCTGGCCCTGTGGCCGTCCACCGCCCAGTCGCTGGTCTCCGAGTACCGGTCGGTGTTCCACCCTGGCGGGCTCGGCTCGACCGACCCGGCCTCGCCGTCCCTGGCCCTGCTCGGCATCCTGTCCACCGTCACCTTCGGCAAGGCCCTGCTCGCGGAGAAGCTGCTGCTGTGGCTGGCACTGCCCCTGGCCGCGGCGACCTGCACGCGGGCGCTGCGGGTGCTGGTGGCCGAGCTGCCAGCCAGGGCGGTGGCCGGCCTGCTCTACGCCAGCTCGCCGCTTGCCATCGGTGCGCTCGCCCAGGGCCGGATCGGCGAGCTCGTCTTCGTGATCCTGGCCCCGCCCGCACTCGCCCAGGTGCTGCTCGCGTTCCGCGCCGACCAGCCGCGCGAGCCGTGGCGCCCGGCCCTGCGCTTCGCGCTGCTGGCCGTGGCGTCGGTGGCGATGTACCCGCCGGCCCTGGTCGTGCTCGGGCTGGTGGTGCTGCTGGCCGTCGGGCTCGCCGTGGTCAGGGCGCCCGGCGGCCGCCCAGGGGGGCGCGCGGCCAGGGCGGCCGCCGACCCGGTGGCAGCCGGCCTGGCTCGCGGCCGTGCCGCCATGACCCGAGCGGTCGCGGTCCGCCAGTCGGTCTTCCTGCTCGCCGGCTTCGGCGTCGCCCTGCTGCTGCTGCTCCCCTGGAGCGGGCTGCTGTTCGGCGGTGCGTCGCCGCTGCGTGCCGTCGGCCGTGCGCTCGCCAGCCCCTCCATGCTCGACCTGCTGCAGCTCCGGCCGGGCGGTCCCGGGCTGCCGAGTTGGCTGGTCGGCCCGGTCTACCCGGCCCTGGCCCTGGCCGCGGTGCTTTCCGCCGCGGCCGAGCGGCGCATGCAGGCGTTCTGGCTGACCCTCGGGCTCACCGTGGCCGCCGCCCTGGCCGCCTGGCAGGGGTCCGGCCTGCCGCCGAAGCTCACCGACTGGCCCGGCGGGGTGCTGGTGCTCGGAGCGGCGGCCTGGGCGGGCGCGGCCGGGCTGGCCCTGGCCGGATTCGGGTCGATGCGCCTCAAGCTGGAGCTGAGCTTGCGACGCGTCGCCGCCACCCTCCTCGCCCTGCTCGCGGTGGTCGGCAGCGTCCTGGTGCTCGCGCACGTGGCCCGCGGTGCCTGGTCGCCGCTGCGGCCCGTGCGGGAGCAGGCCCTGCCGGCCACGGTCACCGGCACCCAGGCCCGCGTGCTGTGGCTGGCGGGGCGGTCCGACCACGGGGTCGACTTCGCGGTGACCGGCCCGGACGGCCGCACCCTGCTGGACTCCGGCGAGCCGGCGCCCCCGGCCGCCGCGAGGGCGCTCGAGGCGCTGGTCACCGATGTCGTGCAGGCCCGCACCCACCGGGTCGGGGCGATGCTGCGGATGTTCAACGTCGGGTACGTGGTGGTGCGGCCCGGGCCGGACGCCGACCGCCTCGCCGGTCTGGTCGGCCGGCAGCAGGACCTCACCCTGCGGCCCTCCCCGCAGGCCGCGATGTACCAGGGGCCGGCCCCGTCCCCGGCCGGCTGGGTGATCCGCGGGCAGGCCCCGGCCCGGGTCCAGGAGCTCGTCACCGGGCCCGGCCTGACCCCCCTGCGTGGCCCCGGGGCGCCGCCCTCGGTGGACGGCCCGGCCACGGTGGTGCTGCCCGTGCCGGCCAGCGACGCCTGGCGTGCCACGGTGCGCGGTGCGCAGCTGCAGCCGACCACCGTGCTCGGCTGGGAGCAGGGGTTCATCGTCCCGGCCGGGGTCGCCGGGCCGGTCCGCGTCGAGCTGCTCGGGCAGGAGCGACGCGACACGCTGCTGTTGATCGAGGGGCTGCTGCTCCTGGCCGCCGTGGCCACCATGCTCCGCCCGACCAGGGTGGCGCCGCCGGCCACGCCGGTCACCCTGGACGACACCACCACTGGCGACCTTCCCATCGCCGAGCTGACCAGGCAGGGAGCGGTCCAGTGACCGACGGCCGCGACAGCGGCCCGGTGCAGCCGGGCCGGGCGAGCCGCAACAGCGCCCGCGTCACCGGGCGGCTCATCCGGTCCAAGCCGGTGCGAGGCACCCCTGCGGGCCCACCGCCACCGCCTGGGCCGCCGCAACAGCGCGGCGGCGCTCCGATGCCCGACCGGGACCCGTCCGCGCCGGTCTGGAGGCCTGCCGAGGATGCACCCGGTCGGTCCGACCAGCCCCGCGGAGCCGCTCAAGCCCGGCCGGGCCCGCCGGTCACGCCGGGGCGGGCGTCCCGCCATGCCGCGCGCCAGGGAGGCCGGGGCCGGTGGGACAGCGGCCGGGGCGCTCGGGACGGCGCCGGCCGGGGCTGGGTCAACGGCGCCCAGGGTCGCTCGGACGACACGGCCCACGCCGGGCCGGACGGCGTGCCCGACGCCGGCCGGGAGGCCCGCGCCGGCAGGGAGGCCCGCGCCGGCAGGGAGGCCCGCGCCGGCCGCGGGACGAAGGCGCAGGGGAGGACGGGGCCGGGGCCGGCGTTCGGGTCCCTCACGGGCGCACGGGCCGGCTTGGTCCTGGCCGCGGTCCTCGTGGTCGCGGCCGCCGCCCTCGTCGGCGTGACCCGGGCGCTGCCAGCCGCCAAGACCCCAGCGGCTCCCGCTGTCGCGGCGCCCTATGCGGGCCGCTGGGTCTGCGCGACGCTGCCCCGGCTGGCGGGGAGGGTGACCGTGACCAACGTGGGCGGGGCCCCTGCTGGGCTCCGCTCGTCGGTGAGCGCGGCGCAGGCCACGGTCGCGGGGGGTGGGCAGGTCCAGCGCGGTGGCGTCACCACGGCCACCCTCGCCGCCGGCGCCACCAGGAAGCTCGACCTCAAGCCGAGCCCCGGCGCCGGCTTCGTTCAGATCGAGGCGTTCGGAGCGCCGATCGCGGTCGCGGCCGGCGGGCAGCCTCCGTGCGCGCCCGGACCGGGCGACCGCTGGTGGCTGCCCGGGCTGACCTCCAGCAACACCGCCAGGGCCGATATCGTGCTCGCCAACCCCGACTCGGTCGACGCCACGGTGGCCATCACCCCGCACCTGACCGAGGGCAGCATCCATCCGGTCGGCCTGCAGAACGTCTTCGTGCGCGCCGGCACCGCCGTGGTCAAGACGGTCGACGTGCCAGACGTGCAGACCCTGCCGTTCACCGCCGAGGTGGTGGCAACGTCCGGCCGGGTCGTGGCCGGCGCCCTGGTCACCAGCAAGATCGGCACCCAGACCAGGCAGACCCTGGTCCCCGGCCAGCCCTCGCTGCGGTCGTCGTGGGTGTTCACCGGCGGTCTCACCCCGAGCGCCAACGACATCGAGGTCCTGATCGCCAACCCCAACCAGAGCGCGCTCACCGTGGTCGCCGACGCCACCACCGACCAGGGCACGTTCAAGGCGCCAGGGTTCGACCTGCCGATCCCCGACGGGGCCATCGCGCAGATCCGCGTGCCGCTCAACCCGGGCCGGACCGGAGCCTTCTCGCTGCGGGTGTGGTCCAAGGACGGGGCCAAGTTCGTCGCCGCGCTCCGGTTCAACGTCGCGGGCGGCCTCGCGGCCGGCTACTTCGAGACCGGCGGGAGCGTCGACGACGCCAGGTGGCTGCTGCCTCAGGCGCCCGAGAGCCGCAAGCTCGTGTTCGCCAACGTCTCCGACGAGCCGATCACCGCCGAGCTGTCCCGCCTGGCCGGAGCTGGCGCGGCCGGCGTCCCGGCTGGCTCGATCACGGTGGCGCCGGGCAAGGTCGGCTTGCACGCGGTCCCCGCCGACGCCCAGAGCCTGCTGATCGTGGCCTCCGGACCGGGCCTGGTGGCCGCCCCGCTCGGCGGCGGCCAGGTCGTGCCCGGCTCCCAGGTCGGCGGCCTCTCGGTCGAGGGCCCGGTCCTGCCCGGCCCGGCCGCCGCGCCGTAGTGGCTCCCCAAGGTTCGTCGGGGTCGCCACGAGGAGCTGTTCACCAGCCGAGCTCGTCAAGGCGGTCGTCGTCGATGCCGAAGTAGTGCGCGACCTCGTGGATGACGACCTCGCGGACCAGCTCGGCCAGGTCGGCGTCGGAGTGGGAGCGTGCCTCGATCGGGCGCCGGAAGATCACGATGCGGTCGGGCAGGACGCCCGAGTAGCCGGCGCTGCGCTCCGGCAGCGGCACCCCCTGGTACAGGCCGAGCAGCAGGCCGCCGCCTGGCACCTCGTCACCCCGGAAGGTCTCCTCGACCACGAACTCCACATTGGCCAGCCGGTCCCGGAACTCGGCCGGCAGCGAGGCGACGGCCGACTCGACCAGCCGCATGAACGCCTCGGTGCTTGTGCCGGGCGGCTGGACCTCAGGCAGCCCGAGCCGGGGCCGCGGCGGGCGGCGGGCGTGGCGCTGGCGGGGCAGGGTGGCCTCCTTGCGACGAGGGGCGCTGACCGCAGACGATAGTCGTCCCGCTCCCGGCCCGCGAAGCGGCCAGAGGCTGGGCGCCAGTGGCCCTCCAAGGTCCGTCGGGGTCGCCACCAGGGTCCTGGTAGGGTCCGGTGCGGCGGTGCCCGCGGGGACCGGTAGGGGAGACCTGAACGTCGCCCGGGCGCCGCCTCCGGCGTGGTGTGTCTAGTCCTGGCGGACGGCACGGTCGCATCCGATCGAGCCATGCACCGGCGTCTGGACCTTGCCGAGTGAAGGAAGCAGGCCGGCGACGACACGGCCGGCCGGTCCGGGCCGGCATGCCAGCGCCCGGTCTCCGTCCTGGCAGCCCCGCGCAGCTCAACCGCCGAGGTCCCGTATGCAGTGCCCAACCTGCAGCTCGAACAGCCTGACCGCGATCAGGATCCGGCTGGCGCCCGACGAGGAGCATACCTTCGCCTCCTGCCACGCCTGCGAGTGGAAGGGCTGGTTCAAGGAGGGCAGCGCGGTGCCCCTCGAGCGCGTCCTCTCCCTGGCCTCCGAGCGCCGCTTCTGACCGCCCGGCAAGTCCGCCGGCCGGCCGGCGGCCGGGCTCGGCCGCCGGGATCGACGCCCGCGCCGCAGGCGTCGCGCACTTCCCTGACGGCCGGCCGCTGCTTGGGCGGCCGGCCGGCGGCCGGGCTTGGCCGCCGGGATCGACGCCCGCGCCGCAGGCGCTCCGCGCACTTCTCCGGCGGCTGGCCGCTCCTTGGGCGGCCGGCCCCTCTGGCGTGGTAGATAGAATGCGCCTCCGCAGCCGCCGCCTCGCCTCCACCGGAGGCCGTTCCAAGGAGCCCCGCCGTGCCCGCCGACCTCGACAAGGTGTTCAAGGCCTACGACGTGCGCGGCGTCTACCCCGACGAGCTGAACGAGGACCTGGCCCGGGCGGTCGGCCGCGCGTTCGTGACCCTGACCGGTGCGGAGTCGGTCGCGATCGGCCACGACATGCGCCCGTCGTCGGTGCCGATGGCCGACGCCCTGGCCGATGGGGCGACCAGCCGGGGCGCCGACGTCGTGCGGGTGGGGCTGTGCTCCACCGACATGCTCTACTTCGTGTCTGGCGCCCTTGACGTGGCCGGCGTGATGCTCACCGCGTCGCACAACCCCGCCCGCTACAACGGCCTGAAGCTCTGCCGCGCGGGCGCCGTGCCGGTCGGGGAGGAGTCCGGGCTGCGAGAGGTCAAGCAGATGGTGGCCGAGGGGGAGCCCGGCGCCGACGCCGGCCGGCCAGGCAAGGTCACCGACGGCGAGGGTCTGCTCGCCCGCTACGCCGAGCACGTCCGCGGGTTCGTGGACGTGGGCGCCCTGCGGCCCCTGAAGGTGGTGGCAGACGCTGGCAACGGCATGGCCGGCCACGTCCTGCCCGCGGTGTTCGACGGCCTGCCGTTCGAGCTCGACCCGATGTACTTCGAGCTGGACGGCAGCTTCCCCAACCACCCAGCCGACCCGATCAACCCGGCCAACCTTGCCGACCTGCGCAGGCGGGTGGTGGACACCGGCGCCGACGTGGGGCTCGCGTTCGACGGCGACGCCGACCGGATGTTCCTCGTGGACGAGCGGGGCGGCGTCGTGCCGTCGAGCCTCGTCGTGGCCCTTGTCGCCCGCACGATGTGCGAGCAGGAGCCGGGCGCGACCGTGCTCTACAACATCATCTGCTCCCACGTCGTCCCCGAGACGGTCCGGGACGCCGGCGGCAAGCCGGTCCGCACGCGGGTCGGGCACTCCTTCATCAAGAAGGTGATGGCCGACACCGGGGCCATCTTCGGCGGCGAGCACTCCGGCCACTACTACTTCCGCGACAACTACCGCGCCGACTCCGGGCTCGTCGCCGCCCTGGTCACCTTGGAGGTGCTCTGCCAGGCAGGCCGGCCGCTCTCCGAGGTCCTCGCCCCCTACCGGAAGTACGCCGGCTCCGGGGAGGTCAACCGCCTGGTCGACGGCGACCCCAGGGAGGCCGTGGCCCGGGTCGCCGAGCGCTACCCGCCCGAGCGGCGCGACCTCACCGACGGCCTGACCATCGAGGGCGACGGCTGGTGGTTCAACCTGCGCCCGAGCAACACCGAGCCGCTGCTGCGCCTCAACGTCGAGGCGGCCACCGAGACCGAGATGGAGCGGGTGCGGGACGAGATCCTCGAGGCCGTCGGCGGCGAGCCCGCCTGACAGCACCAACCGGCCCCGCCGCGGGCCCACGTCGACAAGGAGCTGGACCATGGCGATCGACAAGGACCTGCTCGCGATCCTCGCGTGCCCCAACTGCCGGGGCGAGGTGGACCACAAGGAAGCGGAGCAGGTCATCGAGTGCCGCGAGTGCCACTACCGGTACCCGGTCCGCGACGACATCCCCGTCATGCTGGTCGACGAGGCTGAGAAGCCGGAACCGGCCAAGTGACCAAGGCCCTCCTCGACGACCCGGCTGCCCTGGCCGGCGCCGACCCGGCCGGCATGCTGGCGGCGGTGGCCAGCGCCGGCGCCCAGGCTCGGGCCGCGTTCGCGCTCGCCCAGCAGGCTGCCGTGGTCGGGTCGATCCCTGACACGGTCGTGGTCGCCGGCATGGGCGGCTCGGGGGTGGCCGGCGACGTGCTCGCCGCGCTCGCCTTTGCCGAGTCGACCGCCCCGGTGGTGGCCGTCAAAGGCGACCGGCTGCCAGCCTTCGTCGGGCCGGGCACGCTGCTCGTGGCGGTGTCGTACTCCGGCAACACCGACGAGACCCTGTCAGCGGTCGAGCAGGGGCTGAAGGCCGGCGCCCGGCTGATCGCGGTCGCCTCCGGGGGCCGCCTGGCCGAGCTCGCCCAGGACCGCAACGCCGCCCTCGTGCTCGTCGAGGGCGGCCGCCAGCCCCGGGCCGCGTTCTGGTCCCTGGTCGTGCCCGTCCTGCTCGCCGCGGAGGCGTGCGGCGTGCTCCGGCCGCTCGGGTCGCAGGTGACCGCCGCCGCCGACGCGCTCGACGCCGGAGCTGCCGAGCTCGGGCCCGCGGTCCCGACCGCGGCCAACCCGGCCAAGCAGGCCGCCCTCCGCCTGGCAGGCAAGCTCCCGGTGGTGTGGGGGACGGGGCAGCTCGGCGCGGTCGCCGCGACCCGGTTCCGGACCCAGTGCAACGAGAACGCCAAGGTGTCGGTGGTCTCGGCCGCCGTGCCCGAGGCTGACCACAACGACGTGATGGGACTCGAAGGCGGCCTCGGCCCTGACCGCGAGCTGGTCCTGCTCCGCGACCTGGCCGGCGAGCACCAGCGCGACGGGCTGCGGGTGGCGGTCGTGTGCGAGGCGCTCGGGGCCGACCCGGTCGTGCGCCGGTCCGGAGACGCCGCCCCGCTGGCCCGGCTGGCCGGCCTGGTCGCGTTCGCCGACTTCACCTCCACCTACCTCGGCATCACCCGCGGCGTCGATCCCTCCCCGATCGCCACCCTCGACCGGGTCAAGGCGGCCCTGGCCACACGCGCGCCTGATGCGGGCGAGGCCGCACCGCCGGCAGCGGGCGAGGCCCGCGAGGCCCGCCCGGGTCCAGCGGGCGAGGTCCGCGAGGCCCGCCCGGGCGCGGGGCAGGAGGCGAGCTGGTGAGCGGTCCCGCGGTTCCCGAGGCGGTCACCACCGCGGCGGTGTCGCTGGCGTCGCGGCTGCCCGAGAAGCCTGCGGTCGCGCTGGTGCTCGGGTCCGGCCTGGGTGACCTGGCCGAGGAGGTCGAGGGCGCGGTGGCCGTGCCCGTGGCCGAGGTGCCCGGCATGCCAGTGCCCAGGGTGCCCGGGCACGCGGGCGCGCTCGTCGCCGGCCGGCTTGCCGGCGTCCCCGTGCTGGTCCAGGCCGGCCGGACCCATACCTACGAGGGATACTCGGCCGCCGAGGTCGCCTTCGCCACCCGGGTGGCCGCCGAGCTGGGCTGCCGGGCGCTGGTCGCCACGAACGCGGCCGGCGGTCTCAACCAGGACTTCCAGCCGGCCGACCTCATGGTGCTCAGCGACCACATCAACTTCCTGTTCGACAACCCGTTGCGGGGCGGCCCGGCCTTCGTGGACCTGGCCGGCGCGTACGACACAGCCCTGCGAGAGGAGGCCGTGCGCCGCGCTGCGGCGGCCGGCATCCCGGTCCACCAGGGCGTGTACCTGGCAGCCGCCGGACCTTCCTACGAGACCCCGGCCGAGATCGCCATGTTCCGGGCCTGGGGCGCCGATGCGGTCGGCATGTCCACCGTGCCCGAGGTGATCGCCGCACGCGCCCACGGCCTGCGGGTGGCGGCCGTCTCCGCGATCACCAACGTGCACCGGCCCGGCGGCACCCCGACCAGCCACGCCGAGGTCCTCGAGGTCGCCGCGCGCATCCGCCCCCGCTTCCGCGAGCTGGTGCTCTCCCTGCTCCCAGCCGCCGCCGGCTGACCAGTAGCTCGGGTGACCACTCGCTCAGTCCCCTCCGCCGCGACCCACCAACGGGCGACGACCGGCGCCAGACGGTGGTCAGTTCCCGCCGCGACCCACCAACGGGCGACGACCGGCGCCAGAGCGAGCTCCCCCCACATGGACAGAGGGGTGCGGGAAGTTGGGCTGCCGGTGGTGCTCGCCAGCCATGTCCGGCAGACGCACGGTGAACACCGAGCCGCTCGGGCCGGTGCGCTCGAGCAGCACCTCGGCGCCGATCGTGTCGGCCAGCCGCCGGCACAGGTACAGGCCGAGGCCGACGCCGCCGGCCCGCCGGGTGCTCGACCGGTCGACCTGGTAGAAGCGGTCGAAGATGCGCTCCCGATGGTCGGGCGGGATGCCCGGGCCCTGGTCGGCGACGGAGAGGATGGTGGCGTCCCGGCTGTGGCGGGCGGTGACCGTGATCGTCGTGCCCGCAGGCGCGTACTTGCGCGCGTTGCCGACCAGGTTGGCGAGGATCTGGTAGAGCCGGTCGCCGTCGGTGTGGACCGGCGCCAGCCCCTCGGGGACGTCGGTGCGGACACGGTGCTCGCCGTCCCGCGTGTCCAGCTCATCCACGAACAGCCCGACGAGCCGGTCGATCCGCACCTCGTCCAGGGTGGCCGACTCCTCCCCCGACTCGAGTCTGGAGACCACCAGCAGGTCCTCGATGAGCCGGCGGAGGCGGCCGCTCTGGCGGTGGGCCACCTCGAGCAGGGAGCGCCTGACCTCCTCGTCGAGCTCGACGTCGGTGCGGCGCAGCGTGGCCAGGCATCCCTGGATCGAGGTGAGGGGCGTGCGCAGCTCGTGCGAGACAGCGGCGACGAAGTCCTCCTTGAGCCGGTTGGACTGTCGCAGCTCCTCGAGTGACCGGTGCAGCCGGTCCACCAACCGGGCGTTGTCGAGGGAGGTGCCCGCATGGGTGGCCAGCGTCTCCAGCAGCCGCGCGCCGGCAGCGTCGAAGCCGCGCCGGGTGCGCAGCCGGTTGGCCACCAGCATGACCCCGACCACCTCCGCGCCGGGCAGGGGCACGACCAGGGCGTCGCGCAGGCCCCGCTCGGCGAGCCAGGCGCGCCGGTCGGGCGCGTCAGCGTCCCGGAGCGAGAAGCAGCCTCCGCCCCCGGCCACCGCGCGGGCCAGGACCGGCTCCAGCTCGCCCACCTCCGACCGGATGAGCCGGTCGTCGCCGCCCAGGCTCGCCCGCAGCCAGCTGCCGTCCGGAGCGGCCAGGGTGATCTCGGCCACCTCGGCGCGGAGCAGGCTGCCTGCCTGGGTCAGCAAGGCCCGGACGGCGGCGCCGGGCTCCAGCGAGTGGTGCAACAGCCGGGTGGTCTGGTTGAGCAGCTCGAGCTGGGCGTGCCGCTCCCGCTCGCGTGCGAAGGCCCGGTGGGCGAGGCCGACGCTCGCGACCGGCAGGGCGAGGAGCAGGGCCGCCTCGGGCGCCCACCACACGACGGTGGCCGCAAGCAGGGCCAGGCTCGTGTTGACGGCCGAGGCGGCCGCCGTGAGCCGGAGCGCCCGGGTCAGGGCGGCCGCCGGCATCTCGTGGCCCGACAGTCGCACCGCACCCGCGATCGCGGTTGACACGGCCAGGTCGCCGGCCTGCACGGCCAGGAACACGGCCCCCCAGGCCAGGGGCCCGATCGTGCCCGGCTCGGCCAGCCAGCGGAACACGAGCACGGCGAGGACGGTCTCGAGTGCGCCCGCGCCCAGGTTGAAGGCCAGCTTCGCCGGTGGCTGGCGCCGCCAGCCGGCCAGGGCGGCGAAGCTGCCGGCCAGGCGGGCCGTCAGCAGGGTGGTGGGCGGCGCGAACACCAGCCCGAGCACCAGCGGCACCTCGGCGAGCGCGAACGAGTGCGCGTCGCGCCGGAGCTGGAGGTGCACCACGAGGATCTCGGCCAGGCAGAACAGCCCGGCCAGCAGCCACCCGGGCAGCGCCCTTGGCGCGGGCGCGGCGTCCAGTTGCCGCAGCCATGCGGCCCACGCGCCCGCCGAGGCCGAGGAGCCAGACGCGGCGCGCCTGGTCGGCCGGTCCCGTCTCACCGAGTCGCCGCATCACCGCCCAGCTCTCCCCGCACCCGTGGCCGCCCATGTGCTGGCGGCACCCTCGAAGGTTGATCGGCAGGTCACGGCTGGAGCTGTGCGAACAGCCGGCGACGGGGAGAGTTGAGCCGAGGGCGGCTGTCGGGCAGACTGAGCAGTCCACCGACGGCACGAGCACGAGCATCGGCGTGCCGTCGCATTCCCCCCGAGGAGGATCCTTGCCCTACGACGTTGCTGACATCGCCCTCGCCGACGAGGGCCGCCTGCGCATCGAGTGGGCCGACCGGCACATGCCGGTGCTCCGCGACATCCGCGCCCGCTTCGAGAAGGAGCAGCCCCTGACCGGGCTCAAGGTGGCGGCCTGCCTGCATGTGACCACCGAGACGGCCAACCTGATGCGCACGCTCAAGGCGGGCGGCGCCATGGTCACCCTGTGCGCCTCCAACCCGCTGTCCACCCAGGACGACACGGCCGCCGGGCTGGTCAGGCACTACGGCATCGACGTGTTCGCGCGCCGCGGGGTCGACAACACCGGCTACTACGCCCATCTCGAGGCGGCGCTCGACACCCGCCCCAACGTCACCATGGACGACGGCTGCGACCTGGTCACCCTGCTCCACACCAAGCGCAAGGACCAGCTCGGCGACATCCGGGTAGGCACCGAGGAGACCACCACCGGCGTCATCCGGCTCCGCCAGATGGAGCGCGAGCGGGCGCTCTCCTACCCGATCATCGCGGTCAACGACACCCCCACCAAGCACCTGTTCGACAACCGCTACGGCACGGGCCAGTCGACCATCGACGGCATCCTGCGCGCGACCAACCTGCTGCTGGCCGGCACGACCTTCGTGGTCGCCGGGTTCGGCTACTGCGGCAAGGGACTGGCCATGCGCGCCCGCGGGCTCGGGGCCAAGGTCGTGGTCACCGAGGTCGACCCGGTGCGCGCGCTCGAGGCGGCCATGGAGGGCTACCGGGTCGCCCCGATGGCCGAGGCGGCCCGCGAGGCCGACGTGATCGTCACGGTCACCGGCGACCGCGACATCCTCCGCCGCGAGCACTTCGAGGTGATGCGGGACGGCGTCGTGATCGCCAACTCGGGTCACTTCGACGTCGAGATCGACAAGGTCGCCCTGCGCGAGCTGGCCGGCTCGGTCACCCGGGCCCGGGAGAACGTGGAGGAGTTCCAGCTCGCCGACGGTCGCCGGATCAACCTGGTCGCCGAGGGCCGCCTGGTCAACCTGGGCGCCGCCGAGGGGCACCCGGCCGCGGTCATGGACATGTCCTTCGCCGACCAGGCGCTGTCGCTCGAATGGCTGGCCGGCCAGGAGGGGCTCGAGGTCCGCGTCCACGACGTCCCGGCCGAGATCGACGCTGAGGTGGCGCGGGTGAAGCTCGCCACCATGGGCATCGAGATCGACAGCCTCACCGACGTCCAGGTCGGGTATCTGCACTCCTGGACCGAGGGCACCTGATCCACCCCGGCGCTCCGCGGGCCCTCACCCTCGGGTGAGGGCTCCGTCCGTGCCAGGGTCAGGCCGCGAGTCGGGTACGGGCAAGTCGCACCTGGTGCAAGTGAGGGCCTATCCCTGCCAGGGTCAGGCCCAGTCGGCGGTGGATCGCTTGCGGCCGAGCCCGGCCGTCCAGAACTCGTCCATCCACGGCTCGCCGGCCGGGGGCGCCCGCACGCCCAGCCGCCGGAGCCCGGCGTTGACCGCCATCCCGCGGAGCCCCGGCCCGGCGGCCACGGCGAACCCTTCGCGCTGCTCGTCCGGGGTCCGGGTGTGCAGCGGCCCGAACCAGACCTGCCCGTCCCGCCAGCCGATTGCCGCCTGGGTGCCCGAGCCGGCGAAGAACTCGGCCTCGGCGTAGAGCACGGGCCCGGCGGCCGAGAGCGCCGCGGCCCAGCGTGCCACCGCGGGCGTGAGCTGGCGGAAGCCGGGCAGCGCCCCGGCGTCCTCCGGGCTGTCCGCCGCCCGGACAGCGGCCAGCACCGGCCCGGTCAGCGGGACGAGCGCAAGCCCGGCGTCAAGCCCGACGACCCTGGCATCCGGCAGGGTCGCCACCCCGGGGCGCAGGGTCCCAGGCGCCCCGATCAGGCCGGTCAGGTCGTATCCCATGCCGCGATCCTCCCGCCAGCCCGCCAGATCGTCCAGGGCGGTGTCCACAGGCCCCGTCCAGGTCGGCTGGTGGCCGCCGGGCTACCCCGGGGGGACGAAGCCGCCGGGCTCCGGCTCGGGTGCCGGCGTCGGCGTCGGCCCGGCCGAGGCCGGCCGAGGCTGGGTAGGCGCACCGGCCGGGGACCCCGGCGGCTGGCGGTTCGGCCCTGGGGCCTCCGCCTGGGGAGCGCCCGGCCACCCTGCCCGCCCGGGAGCGGCCGGCCCGGGAGCGGCCGGCCCGGGAGCAGCGGGCCCGGGAGCAGCGGGCCCGGGAGCAGCGGGCCCGGGAGCAGCGGGCCCGGGAGCAGCCCGCCCGGACGGCCACACCGTGGCGTCCGGCAAGGGCGTGGTGGGCTGCCATCCCGGCCACCCAGGCGGCGGGAGCGCCGGGCCTGGGCCCGGCTGGCGCTGGGCCATGCTCGCGCGCTGACGATGCTGGTAGGCCGCTGCGACGCCCCCGAGGTACGCCTCGGGCGAGATTCCGGCCGGAGGCGGCGGCCGCAGGCGGGCCGCGAGCGGGCCGGCGAGCTGCTGGGCGAGGGCGGCCCTTGGCGCTGGCGGGAGGCTCGGCGCCCGAAGCAGGAAGCTGCGCACCGCCTGGTACTCCTCGGTGGTGAGCCGGGCCACGTCGAGCGTGGCCGTGTAGGACTCGTAGCCGGGCGGCGGCGCGAAGCTGACCGGGACCGGGGCGGCCAGGCCGCTGCGCTCCCGCAGGACCAGCGTGCCCGCGACCAGGTCGCCGAGCCGCTGGTTGTCCCGCGTGAACAGGATGAACACCACGGCGAAGAACCCAAGCCCGAGGAAGAAGTCGACCAGGCCGAGCAGGGTCCGGATGGCGGCGTGCCTGAACCGCACCGGTGCCCCCTCCCGGGTGACCACCCGCAGGCCGAGCGCTGCCTTGCCGGGCGTCCGCCCCCGCCACAGCGTCTCGAAGGCGATGAAGTAGCCGAAGAACCAGCTCGGCAGGAGCACCAGCACCAGCGCGAGCCCGGTCCACTCGGGCAGGTCCGAGCCTGCCACGTTGCCGGTCAGGGCGACCGCGAACAGCAGCACGAACACCCCGGCGGTGACGATGAGCTGGTCGAGGAAGTAGGCGAGGATCCGCGAGCCGATGTTGGCGGTACGGAACTCCAGGGCGACCGCCTCCGGGGTCACCATGCGGGTCGGCTCGGCCTGCGCCATCTCCGTCGACATCCCTTCCGACCCCGCGGGTCGAGTCAGGCTGCTGCCAGGCGCCCCGGGTCGGTGCCGGGGCACGGTCCGCCGTGCACCGTACCCCCCCGTCCACCACCACGCGACCGTGACCAGCAGGCGGCCTTGCACCAGGTGCGGCCGCGGCGAATGCCCGCGGGAAGGCCTCCCGGTCGACCGGGATGGCGCCGCGCCCTGCGGGTCTGGTCGTCGCGGTGGACCGGTGGGGCTGCCTCTGCGACGATGCCGCCGTCCAGGAGGGAGGCCCTGATGACCGTAGAGAACGTACCGGCGCCCTACCAGGCGCTGCCCGAGGACTGGCAGCGGGCGCTCGTGATCGTCGCCCACCCCGACGACGTCGAGTACGGCGGGGCCGCCGCCGTCGCCCGCTGGACCGGGCAGCGCAAGGAGGTGGCGTACTCCCTGGTCACCAGCGGTGAGGCGGGCATCGACGCGATGCCCCCGGACAAGGCCGGACCGGTCCGCGAGGCCGAGGAGCGCGCCTCGGCGCAGCTCGTCGGCGTGCACGCGGTCGAGTTCCTCGGCCACCCCGACGGGATCGTCGAGTACGGCCTGCCGCTGCGCCGCGACCTCGCCCGCGCCATCCGCCGCCACCGCCCCGAGATCGTGGTCACCTCGAACTTCCGCGACAGCTGGGGCGGCGTCTTCCCCAACCAGGCCGACCACATCGCGGTCGGGCGCGCGGCCCTCGACGCCGCCAGGGACGCCGGCAACCGCTGGGTGTTCCCGGGAGTCGGCGCTGAGCCCTGGAGCGGCGTGCGAGCGGTGTGGGCGCTCGGCTCACCAGAGGCCGGGCACGCCGTCGACGTCACCGAGACCTTCGCCGTGGGGGTGGCGTCCCTGCGCGCCCACGAGACCTACCTCACGGGTCTCGGCGCCGACAGCCCGGACCCCGAGGAGTTCCTCGAGAGCTTCGCGCGCGCCGCGGGGACCAGGCTCGGCTGCAAGTTGGCGGTGTCGTTCGAGGTCTACCCGCTGCAGTTCCTGTGAGATCCTCCGGGCGCTCACCCTCCATCCCTCCAGGAGCTACCAGCCGGGACCAGGCAGCTGACCTGCGGGCGGTGGGTCCTCCGCCTCCCTGCCACCGGTCGTCGTCCGACGCCGCCAGCCGTAGAATCGGCCGGTGGACATCGACCGCTACATCGCCGTCAACGGGCCGGTCTGGGCCCGGCTGGCCGAGCTGACCGGCCGGGCCCAGCGCGGCGTCGGCCGGCTGCCCGCCGCCGAGCTCGACGAGCTGGTCCGGCTCTACCAGCGGGTCGCCAGCCACCTCTCCTACGCACAGACCTACTACCGCGACCCGGCCCTCACCGCCAAGCTCAGCGGGCTGGTGGCCCGGTCGGCGGCGGTGGTCTACGGCACCCGGCCACGCACGTTGCGCGTGCTCGGGTGCTTCTTCACCAGCACGTTCCCGGCCGCGGTGTGGCACCTGCGCCAGTTCGTGCTCGCCGCCACCCTGCTCAGCCTGGTCCCGGCGCTCGCCCTCGGCATCTGGATCGCTCGCTCGACCGCCGCGGTCGAGGCGATCGGTCCGCCGGCGGTGCGCGAGGCCTACGTCAACCGCGACTTCGAGGCCTACTACTCGTCCGAGCCCGCCGGCGCGTTCGCGTCCCAGGTGTTCAGCAACAACGTGCAGGTCGCGTTCCTGGCGTTCGCCCTTGGCATCCTGTTCTGCGTAGGCACCGCCTACGTGCTGGTGCTCAACGGCGCCCAGCTCGGGCTGGTGACCGGGCTCTTCGCGGCCGTGGGCCAGTCGCCCAAGTTCTGGGGCCTGGTCCTGCCCCACGGCCTGCTGGAGCTCACCAGCGTGTTCGTTGCCGGCGCAGCCGGCCTGCGGCTGGGCTGGGCCCTGATCGATCCCGGCGACCGGAGTCGTGCAGCCGCGCTGGCCGAGGAGGGCAGGCGGGCGGTGGTGATCGTGCTCGGGCTCATCCTGGCCTTCGCCGTCGCCGGCACCATCGAGGGGTTCGTCACCGGCCGGCCCTGGCCGACCTTCGTCCGGGTCGGGATCGGCGTGGTCGCCGAGGCCGCCTTCCTCGCCTACGTCGTGGTGCTGGGCCGGGCGGCCGCGGCCCGGGGGGTGACCGGCGCCCTCGGCGAGGAGGACACCGGCTGGCTCGCGCCCGGGGACGAGCCCGCCCACGCGCCGCTCCGGCCCGCCGCTCAGAGCCGCCCGGTCGCCTTGACCCGCAGGTAGGCGTCTGCCAGCTCGGGCGCGAGCCGCCCGGGTCGGTCGTCCACCACCACCGCGCCAAGGCCGCGCAGTCGCGCCACCGTCCGCCGCCGCTCGGCTAGGGCTGCGGTCGCCGCCGCCTTCCGGTAGGCGGCCCCGGCCTCGGCCGGGGTCGACCGCGCCCAGGTCGCCACGTCGGGGTCGGCGACGCTGGCCACCACCACCAGGTGGTTGCGGGCGATCAGCGGCAGGGCGGGCAGCAGGGTCTCGCTGACCGCCTGCTCGGCCAGCTCGGTGAGCACCACCAGCATCGCCCGGCGCCGGAACCGGATCAGGGTCTCGGCGAACGCGCCCCGGTAGTCGCTCTCGACCAGCTCCGGCTCGAGCGCGTACATCGCCTCTGTGACCCGGGAGAGCTGGTCGTGCGCGTGCCCCGGGCCGACCACGGCCCGCACCTCCCGGTCGAACGCGACCAGCCCGGCGCGGTCGCCCAGCCGGGTCGCGACCGCGGTCAGCATCATCACCGCGTCCATGGCGTGGTCGAGGCGGGGGACCCCCTCCACCCGCCCTGCCATGGTGCGGCCGGCGTCGAGCAGCAGCAGCACCGTCTGGTTGCGCTCGGCCCGGTAGGTGCGCACGATCGGCTTGCCCGCGCGGGCGGTGGCCGCCCAGTCCATGCGCCGGAACTCGTCGTCCACGCTGTACTCGCGCAACGCGTCGAACTCGGTGCCGCCGCCCCGGCCCTGGGCCGACCGCAGCCCCACCTCGAGGATGCGCGCCTTGTCGATGCGCAGCTCCGCCTCGTCCCGCGAGGTGAACGGCGGGTACACCCGGAGCGTGCCTGGCAGGCGGCGCCGGCCCTGGCGGGCGGCCAGCCCGAGCGGTCCCTCGACCCGGAGCACGACCTCGGTGGGCGTGAAGCGCCCCCGGCGCGTCGGCCGGATCGCGGTCGCGGCCATGGCCCGCCCGTTGGCGGGCACGGTGAGCCGGGCCCGCCTGGTCGTCGCCGACAGCGACGGGGCGAGCTCGTCGGCCAGCCGGGCCCGGACCGCACGGCCGGCGCCGGGCCCGCGCCGGTTGGCGAGCCGCCAGGTGACGGTGGCGTCGCCGCCGAGCGGCACGATGCCGGGCAGCTCGCGCTCGACGTCGAGGTCGGCCGGCCTGGCCGCGAGCAGCCAGTCGGCCACCGCCACGGCCAGCAGCGCGCCGTTGGCCACGACCAGCCCGAACGGGGGCGCCAACGGCACGAGCAGCACCGCCACCGAGGCGAGCGCGGCGACCGCGGCCAGCCGCCAGGTCGGCAGGGGCACGGCTACCTCCGCCGCCCGCCGGGTGCGTCCGGGGCCCGGCTCCCGGGTGCGCCCGCCGGGCTGCCTGGCGCCGCGCCTGCCGGGGTCCGGCTCCCGGGTGCGCCCGCCGGGCTGCCTGGCGCCGCGCCTGCCGGGACCCGGCTCCCGGGTGCGCCCGCCGGGCTCATCGGGGCACCGGGACTGAGGCGAGGATGCCGTCGAGCACCCCGTCGGCGGTCACGCCCTCCAGCTCGACCTCGGGCCGGAGCTGGACCCGGTGGCGCAGGGTGGGCTTGGCCATCGCCTTCACCTCGTCCGGGGAGACGAACTGCCTGCCGGCCAGCCACGACCACGCCTTGGCAGCGTGCAGGAGCATGGTCGCCCCCCGGGGCGACACCCCCAGTGAGAGCGACGGCGACTCCCTGGTCGCCCGGGCGATGGCCACGATGTAGGCCTGGACGCGGGGGTCGACCGGGACCCCGCCGACCTCCTTGCGGCCCTCGGCCAGGTCCTCGGCCCCGGCCACCGCCCGCACCCCGAGGGTGCCGAGGTCGTGGGGGTCCATGCCGGCATGGTGGCGGGCCAGGACCGCCTGCTCCTGCTCGGAGGTCGGGTAGCCGACCACGAGCTTGAACAGGAACCGGTCGAGCTGCGCCTCGGGCAGCGGGTAGGTGCCCTCGTACTCGACCGGGTTCTGGGTGGCCACCACCAGGAACGGGTCGGGCAGCCGGTGGGCCTGGCCCTCGACCGAGACCTGGCGCTCCTCCATCGCCTCGAGCAGCGCCGCCTGCGTCTTCGGCGGGGTGCGGTTGATCTCGTCGGCGAGCAGCAGGTTGGTGAACGCCGGCCCCTGCCGGAACCGGAACGAGCCGTCGCGCTGCTCGAAGATGACCTGTCCGGTGATGTCGGAGGGCATCAGGTCGGGGGTGAACTGGACCCGCTTGAAGTCCAGGGCGAGGGTCGCGGCCATGGTCTTCACCAGCAGGGTCTTGGCCACCCCTGGCACACCCTCGAGCAGCACGTGGCCGCGCACGAGCAGCGCGGCGACCAGGCCGGACACGGCGCCGTCCTGGCCGACGACCGCCTTGGCGATCTCCTCGCGGACGCGCAGGACGGCTTCTCTAGCGGACACTGGTGACCTCCCGGCGGACTGCGTCGATGGCATGGGCGAGCGCGACGAGCCCGGCCTCGTCGCGGGGGGTGGCGGCCGTGAGCGCGGTCAGCACCCGCTCCCGGGGGACGTTGGTGCTGGCCGCGGCGGCGTCGGCCACCTGGTCGGGCGGGGCGGAGGCGGGCAGGCCGAGCCGCTCAGCCAGGGCCCGCCGCAGGTCGTCGGTGAGCAGGCCGGCCGCCTGGCCGCGACCCTTGGCTCGCTGCAGCAGGTTGCCGACGGCCACGACCAGCTCGGAGCCCGGGATCTGCACCGGCTGCGGCTCGGTCACCGGCCGGCCCAGGCGGCGGGCCCGCCACAGCACGAGCACCGCGAACGCGACCACGAGCTGCCACAGCGCGAGCTTCACCCGGGGCGCGACGAGGTCGGTGAGGCTCCGGGTGCCGCCACCGGGCGGCGGGGGTCGCAGGACCGTCACCTGCGTCCCGGCGGCCGGGGCGAGCAGGCTCGCCGCCAGCACCGCGTTGTCGGCCTTGCCGAGCTGCTGGTTCACGAGCGCGCTGGCCCCGCCCAGGCGGACGATCGTGCCCGACCCGAGCGGTTGGACGACCAGCCATGACCCCTTGCCACGCGGGTAGCAGCCCTGCGCCCCGCCCGGCACCTCGAACACGATGCCGTCGGGGGCGGACACGCGGCCTGCGTCGCGGAGAGCGGGCAGGGCGCAGTCTCGTTCGAGCTCGGGGTCGAGCGGGCCGATCGCGGTGCTCCCGGCCGGCTCCAGCCTGGTGATCTCGGAGCCGGGATCGGTGACGACCAGGGTGCCCCCGCGCCGTACCCAGGCAAGCAGGCCGTCCCGCCGCCCGGGGCCCAGGTCGTCGGTGAGCAGCAGCGCGGTTGCGGCAGGGCCGGCCGGCAGCTCGCTGGTGACCTCGACCCGGGCGCCGACCTCGCCGAGCACCTCCACGAGCGCCTTGGTGCCGAGCGGGCCGGGCGAGGCCGGGTCGAGCGGGGCGCCCCCCTCGGGCCGCTGCCCGCCAAGGTAGACGACCAGCAGCACCCCGACCGCGACCGCGACCCACGGCAGCGCCCGCCCCACGCGGCTCATCGACGCCCCGCCCGCGGTCGGCGCCGCGCCGGTTCCCGTCCGGCTCCGGGTGCGCCCGCCCGCGGTCGGCGCCGCGCCGGTTCCCGTCCGGCTCCGGGTGCGCCCGCCCTTCTCATGTCGCCGCCCGTGCGAGGACCCGTTCGGCCAGGACGCGAAAGCGCGACGCCTCGGGCTGACCGGTCCGCCGCCCGCCATACCAGGCCAGCTCGAACAGCTCGGTGGCGCTGGCGAAGTCGTCCGCGGCTGCCGGCACGTTGCGCCCGACCTCGCCCCGGTACTCGCCCGCGGTCCGCCCGGGGATCTCCTCGACCAGCCCGCGGCCGGCCAGGTCGGCCACGAGCGCGCGGTAGCGGCAGCGCACGGCCTGCCGCCACTCGCCGGAGCGCTCGTGGGCCTCAGCCTCGGCCCGCCAGTCGGCCGCCGACCGGCCAGGCGGCGCCTGCCGGGCCGCGGCCGCCTCCGGGTCGGAGGTCAGGCCGCGCGAGAACCGGAAGACGAGCACGCCAAGGCCGGCCAGGACCAGCAGCAGGACCCCGATGCCGATCAGCGACCCGGTGCCGGTGCCGCTCAGCGCGGCGATCAACCGGCCGATCTGGTTGAGCACCCAGTCGATCACCAGGTCGGGCAGGGAGCGGCGCAACTCCCGGTACTCCGGCTTGGCCAGCACTTCGCGGACCGCCCGGCGCACCTCGTCGGGGTCCCGCGACGGGGCGGGCAGGTCGGCCCGTGCCGTGGCCGCTCCGGCCAGCAGCATGCCTGCCGCGACGACCAGGACGGCCGCGGCGGCCTTAGGGCCCGCCGGCCAACAACCTGGCCGTTTCATCCCTGAGACACCGAGGTGAGCGGCACTCGACCTGGCCGGGTTATTGGGCGGCGAGCCCTTAGGGCGCGGGGCGGGCGCCACGGTCGAGGTTGGCCGCCATCATCTGGAGGTCCAGGCCCTCCTGGCGGATCCGCGCATCGAAGTACAGCAGGGTCGCCACGATGGTCACGAACGGGGTCGTGATCAGCGCTGGCAGGATGCTGCCGAGCGCGAGCAGCGGCCAGCCGTTGCGCAGCCCGACCAGCTGGGCGGCCACGCTGAACGGGGTGCCGAGGACGTTGCCGAGGAACGACGCCATGACGCCGGCGAGCACCGCGATCCCGAGCGTCTGCCAGAACCTCGGCCTGACCAGCGTGGCCGACCGGCTCATGGCCTGGATCGGCCCGATCTCCTCGACCACGATGGCCGGGGTGGTGAGCACGAAGAAGGTCATCGGCACCAGCGCGCCGACGAGGCAGGCCACCAGCCCGACCAGCTCGAGCAGGTGGACGCAGAAGAAGCCGAGCAGCAGGGCCCAGAACCAGCGCGCGGTCGTCCTGATCGCCTGCCCCGGCTGCATCTGCTCGCCGAGGTAGCTGGCGGCCACCACCCTGGTCAGCACGCCGCCCACGAACGGCGTGACCAGCAGGCTCACCAGCAGGCTGAGCCCGATGCCGATGAACTGGCCGGTCGAGGGGGACGCGGCCGGGTCGACCAGCGACGGGTCGCTGATCACGTCGAGCAGGCCCTGGCCGCCGAGCACGTCGCGCTGCAGGAACGCCACCACGATGTTGACGGGGATCACGAAGACCGCGCTGACCAGCAGGATCGTGCGCAGGTTGGCCTTCAGGAGCCGGAACGCGCCATCCATGACGTCGCCCAGGGCCATCGGGTGCAGCGGCAGCGGGCCGGTCCGCTCGCTGCCCGCCTTGGGAAGCTGGGGTGGCCAGCCTCCGGGATACCCCCAGCCCGGGGCTTGGTCCGCCGGTGGCCAGCCGGGCTGGCCGCCCCAGCCCGGCCCGGGCGGCTCGGCCGGGCGGTGGTCTCCCGGTGGTCCTGGCGGCGGCCCCTGGCTTCCTCCGACCTGTGGGCCCCACTGGGGCGGTTGGCTGCTCACGACCTTCCCTTTCCCATCCGGATGACCCACGGCGCGCCGGTGCTGTTCACCGGTGGCCATGGCCACGTCACCGGTGGGATTCTCAGGGTGGCACCGGTGCCGGTCAACGCGGTGGCGCTCCTAGTGAGAGGGTCGCGCAGGTGCGGGCTCCCGGTTCGGCCGCCAAACATGACATCCTTGCCCGGTTGCAGAGCGTGAGGGAGGTATCGGCTTTGAAGGGCAGAGTGCTGGTGGTGGACGACGATCCATCGCTCAACGAGATGCTCGGCATCGTCCTGCGCCAGGAAGGGTTCGAGCCGGTGTTCGTGCGCTCGGGCGACCAGGCCATCGCAGCGTTCCACCAGGCCAAACCCGACCTGGTCCTGCTCGATCTCATGCTGCCGGGCAAGGACGGCCTCGAGATCTGCCGCGAGCTGCGCCTGGAGTCGGGCGTGCCGATCGTCATGCTCACCGCCAAGACCGACACGGTCGACATCGTGCTCGGCCTCGAGTCGGGGGCCGACGACTACATCACCAAGCCGTTCTCGGCCAAGGAGCTGGTGGCCCGGGTGCGCGCCCGGCTCCGGCGGCGCGACACCGAGGGAGCCGAGACGCTCCGTTTCCACGACATGGAGATGGACGTGATGGCCCATCAGGTGACCAAGGGCGGCAAGCCGGTCAACCTGACCCCGCTCGAGTTCGAGCTGCTGGCCACCCTGGCCCGGCGGCCCCGCCAGGTGTTCACCCGCGAGGTGCTGCTCGAGCAGGTCTGGGGATACCGGTACGCTGGGGACACGCGGCTGGTCAACGTCCACGTCCAGCGCCTGCGGGCCAAGATCGAGGACGACCCGGAGAACCCCAGGGTGGTCCAGACCGTCCGCGGGGTCGGGTACCGGATCGGCCCGGAGGGAGGAGCTGGCGACGCCTCGCGGCTCGACGACCAGGATGCATGACGACGACCAGGATGCGTGACGAAGAAGAGCAGCCAGTGCACCGCTTCGCCCCTCCCCGCCTCGACCTGCGCGCCAGGGTGGTCCTGTTCACCTCGGCCATCGTGGTCACGTCGCTGCTGCTGCTTGGCACCGCGCTGCACGCGCTGTTGGCCCGGTCGCTCTACACCCAGCAGTACCAGCAGGCCGCCCACGAGGTCGGCCGGCTCCGTGCACAGGCCGCGAGCACGCTGGCCGCCGACGCCGGCCTGCCCGACGACCGGGTGCAGCCCCGCATCATGGAGCAGCTCACCTCTGGGCAGGGCGCGGGCAACCCGAGCTTCATGGCGGTGGTGCTGATCGCGCCGGAGCGCTCCCAGAGCTCCGACGACCGCTTCAAGTCCACCGACGTCCCGGCCGGGCTGGTCAACCGCGTCTTTACCCGGTCGGAGATCGCCGCCCTCTACATCGACACGCCTCCGGGCGTGCAGGGCGGGCGCATGCTCGTCGTCGGCGCCCCGGTCCGCTCCGAGCAGGGCGACTACCAGGCCTACTTCTTCTACCCGCTGGCCTTCCAGGAAGCCACCCTCAGCCTGCTCACCAACTTCCTGCTCATCGTGGGCGTCGGCCTGCTCGCCGCGGTCGTGATCATGACCGCCATCTCGATCGGCCGGGTCCTCAAGCCGATCCAGCGGGCCCGCGACGTCGCCGAGGAGATCGCGGCCGGCAACCTCACCGCGCGCATCCCCGAGGCCACCACCCAGGACGACTTCGGCCGGCTGGCCGAGTCCTTCAACCGCATGACCGACGCCCTGGCCCAGAAGATCGGCGAGCTCGAGCACGTCTCGAGCCTGCAAGCCCGCTTCGTGTCCGACGTCAGCCACGAGCTGCGCACCCCGCTCGCCACCGTGCGCATGGCCGCCGACTACATCCACGCCGCCCGGGCCGGCCTGCCAGCCGACGCACAGCGCGCCGCCGTGCTGCTCGAACGCGAGCTGGAGCGCTTCGAGAACCTGCTCGAGGACCTGCTCGAGATCAGCCGCTTCGACGCCGGCGTGATCAACCTCGAGCCGGTCGAGATCGACCTGTCCGGCCTGCTCGACGAGGTGGTCGACGCCCTGGACGCCATCGCGCACGGTCGTAAGGTCAACGTCTCCCTGCGGGTGGACCGAGACGAAGGGCCGGCGCTGGTGGCCGCCGACCCCCGCCGGCTCGACCGCGTGTTCTCCAACCTGGTCAAGAACGCCATCGAGCACACCAGCGAGGGGGCGGTCCAGGTCGAGGTGGCCCGGCGTGGGGACGAGGTCGTGGTGGTGGTCGAGGACGAGGGGGAGGGCATACCCGCCGAGGACCTGCCCCACATCTTCGAGCGCTTCTACCGGGCCGACGTGCACCGGGCCCGCACGCTGGGCGGCACCGGCCTCGGTCTGGCCATCGCGCTCGAGAACGTGAACCTCCACAAGGGGTCGATCACGGTGACCTCCACGGTCGGCCAGGGCTCGGCCTTCACGGTGATCCTGCCGGCCTCGGCGCCGCAGCCCACGCGCCCGCCGGGCGAGGAGCGCGGCCGCGAGCCGAGCCCGGCCGAGCCCGAGGTGGTCGTGGGTGGCTGAGCGCCGCTGGCCCTGGCGGATCGCCGCCCTCGCCTGCCTGGCCCTTGCGGCCTGCACGGCCGGGGTGCCGCCCACCGGCGAGGTGACCACCGTCGCCCAGGTCGCAGCCCCGCCCGACGAGCGCCCGAGCGTCGACGACCCCCTCAGCGCCGGGCCCGAGCGCGGCATCAAGGAGATCGACCTCGTGGCCCGGTTCATGCGGGTCATGGCCCGCGGCGACCCGGCGGAGGCGGCCAAGTGGGTGGCGCCGGGCAGCGCCCGGAGGCCGCTCGACGCCTGGAAGGGCGCGCAGACGGTGCTGGTCTACGAGACCCGGTCGGCGACCCCGGCCGAGGCCATGGCGTCCGGCACCGCCGACGAGACGGCCGTCGTCGTCGGGGTCAGGCAGGTCGGCCGTCTCGACGGCCACGAGTGGACGCCGCTGGACGGGCCCGAGTCGCTCACCTTCCATCTGCGCAGGGTCGACACCGAGTGGCGGATCACCGACCCGCCCGCCGCGCCCTGGGTGGACGAGGAGAGCTTCAAGCAGCAGTACCGGCGCACCGAGCTGTTCATGGCCTCCCGCGACCTGCGCCACGTGGTCCCGACCCCCGTGCTGTTCGAGGACCGCAGCGCCGGCGGCGACAGGGTCGCCAGCGTCCAGGGGCGCACCGCGGCCGCGTTGCGCCTGCTGCTGAGGGGCCCGCCCGGCCGGGTCGCGAAGGCGCTGGCCACCGCGATCCCGCCAGGCACCCGCCTGCTGTCGGTCACCTACGACGCCGAGCCGGGCGTCGTCACCGTCAACCTGTCCCGCGAGTTCACCGCGGCCGGCGGGTCCGGCTCGGGCCGGCTGCGCATGGGCCAGCTCGTGTGGACGGTCAACCGCCTCACCCCGACCGCCCAGGTCCAGGTCCGGGCCGACGGCCGCCCGCTCGGCAAGGTGGGCGCCGACGGGTTCCCGGCCAACGGCCCCTACCGCCGGACCGCGCCCGAGCTCGCCGACCTGTGGCCCCAGCGGCGCGCCAACGGCGCCCTGGTGGCGTTCGTCCGCGACGGCCAGGTCCTCACCGTCCCGGCCGACCAGCTCCGCGCCGAGCCGCGTCCTCTCCAGCTCACCGTGCCCGGCACCAAGTCGGCACCCACCTGGTCGCCGGACGGCGGCCGCATCGCCTACCTGGTGGGGGAGATGGGCAAGCCGCACACCCTGTGGACCGCCTCCAGGAGCGGCGCGTCGCCCGTGGCCACCGATCTCCAGGGCGTCCTGTCGCCCCCGTCGTGGGCGCCCGGCAGTCCCGCCCGCCTGCTCGCGCTGAAGCGCCAGGGCTCCCGGGTGGAGCTGTGGTCGGTGAACGCCGACTCGGGCAAGGCCACCAGGCTCGGCCTCGGCCCGCTCCCGGCCGGGCTCGAGCCCACGCTGGTCCGCGTCAGCCCCGACGGCTGCTTCGTGCTGGCCGTGCTGGCACGGCCCGGGCCCGGCTACCCGTTCGAGGCCGGCGGTGGCCTGTACCTCGGCGTCCTCGGCGCCAGCGGCGTCACCGCGTGGATCCCCCACCCTCTCGCCCCAGGGCTCGGCGCGGCATCCAGCCCGGTCTGGGTCGACCCGGTCACCGTCGCCTTCGTCAGCGACGGCGAGAGCCGCTACGACCGGAAGAAGCTGTGGACCGTGAAGGTCGACGGCTGGGGCCCGACCCTGGTGCTCAGCCCCGGCCGCGGCTCCGAGCTGGGGGTCGACATCGACGGCGAGCTGACCGTCGACCCGGCCGGCGAGGCCTTCGTGTTCAAGTCGCCGTCCGACATCGGCACCTCCCTGTGGATGGTCAACCGCGACGGGCGCGGCCTGAAGGCGCTCACCTCCCCGGACGACACCTACTTCGACGGCGACCCGAGCTTCGCCAGCCGCTGACCCGTGCCGGTTGCCCCAGCCTGTGCCGGTGGGCCCAGCCCGTGCCGGTGGGCCCAGCCTGTGCCGGTGGGCCCAGCCCGTGCCGGTGGGCCCAGCCCGTGCCGGTGGGCCCAGCCCGTGCCGGTGGGCCCAGCCCGTGCCGGTGGGCCCAGCCCGTGCCGGCCGGGCTGTGGACGCCGGCTGCGGTGCCGACGGGGGCCGGCTACGCTCCGGGGATGCGTCCCCCGTCCCGTCCGGCAGCCTGGCGGGTGCCCGCGCTCGCCGGGCTCGTCGCGGTCGTGCTGCGCCCCGCCGCCTGCCTGGCCTGCGACCGGCCCCAGGCCTGGCCCTGCTGCGCCGCCTGCCTGCCGCCCGAGCCGGCCGGTGCCGGGCCGTGGCGGCTGGCCGCCGACCCGGGCCTGCCCTTTTGGGCACTCGGCCCCTACCGCGGCGCCCTCCGCGACGCGGTGCTGACCGGCAAGCTCCGATCCCAGCCGGCCGCCCTGACCGCCCTCGGCCGGCGCCTCGGCGCCGCCATGGCGGCGGCCGGGGCCGGCGCCGACCTGGTCACCTGGATTCCCGCCGCACCAACGGGCGGCCTGCCGAGAGACCACGCCCGGCGGGTGGCCGCCGGCGTGGCCGCCGTCCTCGACCTGCCCGCGGTCGGCCTGCTCGTCCCGGTCCCAGGCCGGGACCTCGGCCGGGACCGGGGCGCCGGCCGGGCCGCAGCCCGACCACCGCCCAGGCCCCGGCAGCGGCTCGCCGGCGGGCGTGTGCTGGTCGTCGATGACCTCGCCACCACCGGCGCCACCCTGGCCGGCGCGGCCGCCGCGCTCCGGCACGCCGGCGCCCACCGGGTGGAGGCCGCCGTGCTCGCCGCCGCGCCCACCGCGTTCGGGCCGCCACCCCCCGGCGAGGACTCGCTCCGCCGTCCGGCCGGGCTCGGGTGACCCCACTCGGTCGCCCGGCCGGGCTCGAAGATGACCCGCTGGGTGGGCCCGCCCGGCTCGGGGTGACCCACTCGGTCGCCCGGCCGGGCTCAAAGAGGACCCGCTGGGCGGCCCAGCCGGGCTGGGGTCCTCCTGAAGTCCGGGTCGGGTTCGTCCGAGATTCGGCCTGGGCGGGCGCGGACGAGCCCGGGTGCCCGGGTCCGGTCCGGCAGCCTCTGCGCGGCTGTCCAGGTCCCGGAGCGCGCCGTTCGTCGGGATCCTGATCGGGCGGGTTCCGCCGTCCGGTATTTCCGACCAGTACGAGCAACCCGGTGTTTCCGCAGCTCAATGCGGCGTATTGTAGAGTTGTGGCCGCGTTGACCCGGTGTAGAATCCGGCCAATATGACCTGGTGCCTGTGAAGGAGACCAGTTCGGATGCCGAGTGATCGTGGCGGACCGACTCGCTTACCTATGTCGTGACGACATCGAGCGGGACCGGACGAGGCGTGTGCCCGCCTCCGAGGCCATCGGCCGACGACCAGGAGGGAGAGCTGCCATGCAGGTAACGGTGAAGGGTAAGAACACCGACGTATCCGACAAGCTCCGGGCCCACGCCGAGCGCAAGCTCGCCAAGGTCCAGCGCTTCGACGACCGCATCCTGGCCATGGACGTCGAGTTCTCCGAGGAGCGCAACCCCCGCGTGGCCGACGCCCACCGGGTCGAGGTCACCCTCACCACCAAGTCCCGGCTCGTCCGTGCCCACGCCAGCGCGCCCGACCCCACCGCTGCCATCGACCGGGTCATCGACCGGCTCAAGACCCAGATCAAGAAGCTCAAGACCCGCAGGGTCGACCGGACCAAGCACGCCGAGGGCACCAAGTCGCTCGCCCCGCTCCTCGACGACGGCGTCGAGGCCGGTGGGCAGGCCGTCGGCGCATCGTTGGTCCGTTTCAAGCGGATCGAGATGAAACCGATGGCCCCGGAAGAGGCGATCGAGCGCATGGATCTCCTGGGTCATGACTTCTACCTGTTCACCAACGCCGAGACCGAACAGGCCAACGTCGTGTACCGTCGGCGTAGCGGCGATTTCGGGCTCATCGAGCCGGAGGCCTAGCGAGCGTTGAAACTCGTCCGGACCGACGATGCCGACCGGCATGACGACCAGCATGACGACACTCGAGAAGTGAGAGGGGAGAGCGTGGCGGACGACCGGCAGGCGCGACCGCGGGGCGCAGGAGACGCCATCCGCGTGCTGATCGTGGATGACCACGCGTTGTTCCGCCGTGGGCTCGAGATGGTCCTCGAGCAGGAGGACGACGTCGACGTCGCAGGAGAGGCCGGCGACGGCGCCGAGGCGATCGAGAAGGCCCAGGAGCTGATGCCCGACGTCGTGCTCATGGACGTGCGCATGCCACGCCGCGGCGGCATCGAGGCGACCCAGGCCATCAAGGACCTCATCCCCCACGTCAAGATCCTGATGCTCACGATCTCCGACGAGGAAGCCGACCTCTACGACGCCATCAAGGCGGGCGCCAACGGCTACCTCCTCAAGGAGATCTCGATCGAGGAGGTCGCCAACGCGATCCGCTCGGTCGCCCAGGGCCAGTCCCTCATCTCCCCGTCGATGGCCTCCAAGCTCCTCAACGAGTTCGCCACCATGGTCAAGCGGGCCGACGAGAAGCAGCAGCTCCCCACCCCGCGCCTGACCGACCGCGAGATGGAGGTCCTCAAGCTCGTCGCCAAGGGTCACAACAACCGCGACATCGCCAAGGAGCTGTACATCTCCGAGAACACCGTGAAGAACCACATCCGCAACATCCTCGAGAAGCTCCACCTGCACTCGAGGATGGAGGCGGTCGTCTACGCGGTGCGGGAGAAGCTGCTCGAGATCAAGTAGCGCACCCGGGGATGTCCCTCACCCTCGCTCTCGACGTCGGCGGCACCAAGCTGGCCGCCGCCGTGGTCGACCCCGAGGCCCTCTACGAGACGCTCCTCGCTGGCGCCGCCGCGGCCATGCGGGGCGCCGACGCCGTCCCCGGCGACCTCTCGGGCATCGGCGTCGGCTGCGGCGGCCCCATGCGCTGGCCGGAAGGCAGCGTCTCCCCGCTCAACATCCCCGCCTTGGGTGACTTCCCCCTGCGCCGCCGGCTGGCCAAGGAGTTCGGCGCAGAACCGGTCCTGGTCCACAACGACGCCGTGGCCATCGCGGCCGGGGAGCACTGGAAGGGCGCCGGTGTCGGCACCGCCAACCTCCTCGGCCTCACCGTCTCCACCGGCGTGGACGGCGGCCTGCTCGGCGCGGCCGCCTTCGTGCTGCTGCCCGACCGCTACGGCTGGGACGTATCCTCGGCCTGACCGGGCCCCACTCGGCTCGGCGCCCCGCCCCCCGGCCCCCCCAGGACCCCCAGGGCCCCCAGGGCCCCCAGGGCCCCCAGGGCCCCCAGGGCCCCCAGGACCCCCAGGGCTCGGTCTCGGCCCGCCCGGCTCGGCCGCGCCGGTCCCGGCCTCACCAAGACCCGGCCCGGCCGGCACTTCGGCCGACCACCCTGGGCGCTCGGCGCGAGCGGCCCCCACATCCACCGCTGCTGCGACCCCAGCACCCACCGGCCGGTAGACTGGTCTGATCCGAATGTGCAACGCCGCTGGGCGCCCGTGAGCGCCCGGCCTCGAGGAGGCGTCCGAGTCGTGGTGCTGTCCAAGGTCCTCAGCCTGGGTGAGGGGAGGGACCGTCGCCGGTGCGAGAGCATCGTCGCCCCCACCAACGCGTTCGAAGCCGACATGGAGAAGCGCTCGGACACCGAGCTGCGCGAGCAGACCGACGTGTTCCGCAAGCGCCTGGAAGCCGGCGAGGGCCTCGACGACCTGCTCCCCGAGGCGTTCGCGACCGTCCGCGAGGCGGCCAGGCGCGTCCGCGGCCAGCGCCACTTCAACGTCCAGCTCATGGGCGGGGCGGCCCTGCACTGGGGCTACATCGCCGAGATGCGCACCGGCGAGGGCAAGACCCTTACCGCGACCCTGCCCAGCTACCTCAACGCGCTGGCCGGCAACGGCGTCCACGTCGTCACCGTCAACGACTACCTGGCCAAGCGTGACGCCGAGTGGATGGGCGTGATCCACCGCTTCCTTGGCTTGGAGGTCGGCGCCATCCTCGCCCCGATGACTCCGTACGAGCGCCGCCCCAACTACGCCGCCGACGTCACCTACGGCACCAACAACGAGTTCGGCTTCGACTACCTGCGCGACAACATGGCCTTGTCCGGCGACGAGCTGGTCCAGCGTGGCCACGCCTACGCCATCGTCGACGAGGTCGACTCCATCCTCGTCGACGAAGCCCGCACCCCGCTGATCATCTCCGGCCCTGCCGAGCAGGGCGCCCGCTGGTACCAGCAGTTCGCCCGCATCGCCCCTGGCCTCAGGCGCGACGTCCACTACGAGGTCGACGAGGGCAAGCACACCGTCGCGGTCACCGAGGAGGGCGTCGCCCGGGTCGAGGAGACCCTCGGCATCGACAACCTCTACGACTCCTTGAACACCCCGCTGGTCCACCACCTCCAGAACGCCGTCCGGGCCAAGGAGCTGTACAAGCGCGACGACGAGTACATCGTCCGCGACGGCGAGGTCCTCATCGTCGACGAGTTCACCGGCCGCGTGCTCGAGGGTCGCCGCTACTCCGACGGGCTCCACCAGGCCATCGAGGCGAAGGAAGGCGTGCGGATCAAGGAGGAGAACCAGACCTACGCCACCATCACGCTGCAGAACTACTTCCGCATGTACGACAGGCTGGCCGGCATGACCGGCACCGCCAAGACCGAGGCGGCCGAGTTCAACCACATCTACAAGCTCGGCGTGGTCGAGGTCCCCACCAACAAGCCGATGATCCGCGTCGACCACGGCGACCTGATCTACAAGACCGAGCAGGCCAAGTACGAGGCCCTGACCGAGGAGATCGCCGAGCGTAACGCCGGCGGCCAGCCCATCCTGGTCGGCACCGTCTCCATCGAGAAGTCCGAGCGCGTCTCCCGCCTGCTCGACAAGCGCGGCATCAGGCATGCCGTGCTCAACGCCAAGCACCACGAGCGCGAGGCCCACATCATCGCCCAGGCCGGCCGCATCAGCGCCGTCACCGTGGCCACCAACATGGCCGGCCGCGGCGTCGACATCATGCTCGGCGGCAACGTCGAGTACCTGGCCGAGGAGGCCCTGCGGGCCAAGGGCATGGACCCCGCAGCGACCCCGCCCGAGGAGTGGAATGCCGCCTTCCAGGCCGCCGTCGAGGACAAGACCCGCCAGGTCGCCGCCGAGCACGACCAGGTCGTCGGGTTCGGTGGCCTCGCGGTCATCGGCACCGAGCGCCACGAGTCCCGCCGCATCGACAACCAGCTCCGCGGGCGCTCCGGCCGCCAAGGCGACCCGGGGGAGTCCAAGTTCTTCCTGTCCCTCGAGGACGACCTCATGCGGATGTTCGCCACCAAGACGGTCGGCAGCCTCATGGACCGGCTCTCCCTGCCCGACGACGTCCCCATCACCCACCGCCTGGTCACCAAGGCCATCGCCAACGCCCAGCGCCAGGTCGAGTCCCAGAACTTCGAGCAGCGCAAGAACGTCCTCAAGTACGACGAGGTCCTGAACAAGCAGCGCCAGGTCATCTACGACGTCCGCCGCCGCATCCTCGAAGGCGAGGACCTCCACGAGCAGACCCTCGGCTTCCTCGGCGACGTGGTCGGCGCCATCGTCGCCGAGCACTGCCCGGAGGGCGTCTACCCCGAGGAGTGGGACCTCGACGGCCTGTTCACCGCGCTGGCCACCATCTACCGCACCGAGGTACGCCGGGAGGACCTCGACCTCGAGGCCATCGACCACGCCGAGCTCGAGGCCATGCTCCTCGAGGACGCCGAGCGCGCCTACAAGGCCCGCGAGGCCGAGCTCGGCCCCGAGCTCCTCGGCGAGCTGGAGCGCGCCGTGCTGCTGTCGGTCCTCGACCGCCGCTGGCGCGAGCACCTCTACGAGATGGACTACCTGCAGGAAGGCATCGGCCTGCGCGCCATCGGCCAGCGCGACCCGCTGGTGGAGTACCAGCGCGAGGGCTTCGACATGTTCCAGGCCATGCAGGACAACATCAAGGCCGAAGCCGTCGCCTACGTCTTCAACGCCAGCATCCAGGTGGCCGAGGACGCCGAGGAGCAGCGCCAGGCTGGCCCCCGCCAGCAGAACCGGCTGTCCTCGGCGTCAACCGAAGAGGAAGCCCGCGCCGCCCAGGGCCAGGCCCGCGCCGCCAAGAAGGTCGGCCGCAACCAGCCCTGCTGGTGCGGCTCGGGCAAGAAGTTCAAGAACTGCCACGGCGCCCCCGGCGGCCCCCGCGCCTGACCCCACCACCAGCCCCCGCGCCTGACCCACCACCAGCCCGGCCAAGAGCCCGGCTCGAGCACCCAGCAGCTCGACGCCAGGCTGGCAAGCCTGAAGGAGCTCGTGACCAGCCGGCCGGAGGACGTCTCGAGATGGCTGGGGACCGCCGGCCAGGCGCACCAGCACCTCGTCGGACGCCTCAGCCCGCCCGCTCCGCCAGCGGCACCCCGCCCGCCGCCCGGAGCGCCCGCGCACCCGCGGCCGGACCGTCGGCGTGCGCGAACACCGTCGTCCCGGAGACCAGCACGGTCGCGCCCGCCTCCACGCACGCCCTTGCGTTCCCGAGGTCCACCCCGCCGTCCACCTCCACCTCGGCGCCCAGCCCCTGCCGGTCGACCTCGGCGCGAACCTGCGCCACCTTCACCAGCGTCCGCGGGATCAGCCGCTGGCCCCCGAACCCGGGGTTGATCGTCATCACCAACGCCAGGTCACACACCTCGAGCACGTCATCGAGGACCAGCGCCGGCGTGCCCGGCACGATCGCCGCGCCCGCCCGGCAGTCCAACTCCCGGATCCGCGTCAAGGTGCGATGCAGATGTGGCGTCGCCTCGTAGTGCACCGTGATCCCGTCCGCTCCCGCCTCCGCGAACATCTCCAGGTGCCGGTCAGGGCCCACGATCATCAGGTGCAGCTCGAGCGGCAGCGACGTCACCCGGCGGAGCGCCCGCACCGTGTCGGTCCCGAACGTGAAGTTCGGCACGAACACCCCGTCCATCACGTCGACGTGCAGCCGCTCGACCCCGCCACCCTCCAGCGCGAGCACGGCGTCGGTCAGCCGACCGAAGTCGGCCGCGAGCAGGCTCGGGGCGATCCGGACGGCGTCTGCACAGGGGGGCCAGGTCGATCTGGGCACCCCGAGATCATGCCAGCCGTGGATCGGGCCCGCTACGACCTGTTGACCGGCCCGGTGAGCCGAGCAGGACCGCCCGCCCGAGCGGCCACCCAGCATGGGCAGGACAGCCGCCCGTCGAGCGGCCGACCGCCCGGGCCGCCGACGCAGCCGAGACGAGCCGGCACCCGAGACCCGGCCGGCACCCGAGATCCGACCGTGGTCAGTACTGCAGGACGGTCACCACCCAGCGGTCACCCTCAGCGTCCAGACGCATCGCCACAGGCAGCACGCGCTCGCCGCGGCGGACCACGGCAACGGCATTGGCCACGCCGGGCACGTTCTCCTGGCAGTGCACCCTCAGGAGCGCCTGCGCGGCCGGGAACGGCGCACCGCGCCGGCGGACCCGCCGCTCGAGACGGTCCCACAACTCTGGCGCGCAGACCCGTTCGAGCTGCACCGCGCTGCGACAACCAGCCTCGACCTCCAGCAAGGCCATCGCGATCCCCCCAGCGACCGACGCCGGTGAGGGAAGCCCGCGGCGCAACGGGCGCCCGGCGGTCCCGGGAGCCTTGCCGGAGCGCGCCGCCGCCGGCGTGGACCCACCACCTCCCACCGGCTCCCGATGAACCCCGTTACGGCTGCCACCGCTCTGCTGGACCGCCCACGCAGCCGTCCTGTTCACCGGACGGTCCGGAACCTGCGCAGCGGCGAGACTCGAGCCAGCCATGGCGACCTCCTCCTTCGAACGCCGTTATCATTTGTTTGATCATGTTTAGCCAAGTTTGCCATGAGAGTGGGACAGTTGACACGGTTTGTCCACAGGAGAAGGGCGTAGACGCCACCGCGACGCACCCATGCCGGCTCGCACACCACTCGTCGCATGCGGCACCGATGTCGCCGGAAGGATCAAGTTCGCCTGGTGCGGCGCTGTTGGCGCCGCCTGGATCACCCGGCCAGCGGGCCGGCCGCCCCCGGATCTGGGACCTCGTCGAGGTCGTCGAGGACCTTGGCGAGGCGCTCCCGGCGGGCCACCGGGGGTACCGGCACTGGCGCGTTGTCGCAGCGGGGATCCCCGGCGGGCACCTGGCCGGTCTGGAGGCACCTCCCAAGCAACGCGACCAGCTCCTCCTGGGTGACACGCCGCGCGGCGTTCAGCGGAATGGGTTGGCGAGGGTCGCCCGCCCGAGCCGTGGCGACGGCATCGGCGTGCCGGGGCACGCTGGCCTGCCAGCCGGCCGCGCCCGCAGCGGCCGCGAGCCGCGTGGCTTCCCTACCGAGGTCCAGCGCGCGGGTCGCGCCGAGCACCACCGCGCAGACCACCCCCCAGACCCGCCCGACCTGCCAGGCGCGCACGATCACCGCGCCGCCAGGTCGCGGCGTGAGCAGCTCTGGATCACCCTGGCCGTGCAGCACCACGACCGCCTGGGCGGATGGTTGCGGCCCGTCCCAGCAATGCAGCACCGCACCGGGTCCCTCCTGCCACACCCCGGTCGTCCAGACGTCCGAGGATTCGGCTGGCCACGCCGGAACGAGTCCACGCCGGCCTGCGGCCCTGAGGTGGCGCAGGAGCGCGGTTGGCGAGATCGGGTCCAGACCAGGCAGAGCAAGCGGTGGGCGCAGCCCCAGCTCGGCTCGTCGCCGGACGCCAGCGAGGATCTCGACCTCACGCGCGCCCGCGGTTGCGGCGTCGAGCCAGGACGGCGTGACCGCCGGCGCGCGGCACAGCAGCACAGCCTCCGGGCGGCACTCGTCCGCGCGGCACAGCAGGACAGCCTCCGGGCGGCACTCGTCCGCGCCGGGCGACGGGCGCTCGACGGTCAGCACGACCTCGACCGCGAAGTCAGGCAGCTCGGCGCCGGCCGCTGGACGCCAGGCGTACCAGCCGGGCCGGGGCTGGCCAGCCACCGGATGCGCGAACACCGAAGCCATAGCCGCTTCCTGATCCCCAGCCCACCACGTCTCCCAGCCTCGAACGCCACCCAGATCCTCGTCCCGGGCGCTCACTCGGCCCCGATCGAGACCCGTCGGCCCCACCGGCCCCCAGCCAGGGTCGGGGGTGCCGGCTGGCCCAGGGGCGGGGTCGGGGGGACCGGCTGGCCCAGGGGTGGGGTCGGGGGTGCCCGAGGGCTCCCGGATCGGGCGGACGGCCTGGGGGCCGGGCAGGTTCACCGCCCGCCAGGATCTGCCCTCTCGCCACGGCCGGTCCCACCAGCCCGCCCAGCGCGACATGGTCACCAGGCCGGGCCGCCAGCGTCGACCCGGCGCACCACCGGGCCTCCGGACCCGACCACGAGCGAGACTCGGACAGGCACCAGGTAGGCGGCAGCGCCGCCTGGAGGGCTGGCCCGCACCAGGACCTCAGCCACCAGGGCATTCGCGGGCCCCGAGACCTCGGCGCTCACCGTTGCATGACCACGCCACCCCAGCGGCAGCTTCCGCGCCTCGGGGAGCGCACCGTCGCCAAGGCGGGCCAACTCGTCACGGTCGCCCGCAAGCAGCGCGGTGACCGCCTGCTCCGCCGCGGCGATCGCCGCCCCGGAAAGCTCGGGAGGCGGTTCGACGCGACCAGGCACGGGAATCGGGCGTGCGGGCAGGGATGCCGGTCGAGGAATGCCGCTCACACCGACGCTCCCGGCTCCGGGGGTGACCGGGACGACGAACGCGAGCGTCGCGCCGTTGCGGTACTGGCCACCATGGACCTCGAGGACGTGTGCGAGCACCGTCACCTCGAGCGTCCCCCCAGTGGGGCGGACGCCGGCGGGCAGGACCTCGTCGACGTACTGCGCGGCCGCGGGCCCCATCCGCACGGCATCCACGAGGTCGACCCCGGCGGCGAGGAACGGTGCGAGGCGGGCTCGCCGTCCGGCCTGACCGTCACCCACGGTCAGGTACTCGCGCAGGAACGCGGCCGCGACCGCCGCAGCCTGCTCGTGCCCGTTGGCCGGCCGCCCCACGGTCCCTGGCTCCGAAGCGGCCGGGACCACACCACGCAGGGCGCCGACGGCGATCAGCGTCCAGAGCGTGACCCTGCCCATGGCCCGGAGCGCCCGCGACCCTGTCCTTGGCAGGGGCGGGGGAGGGTCGGGAACCGGCAGGGGATCGTCGAGCCATGGAGCGTCAGGGTTCGAGCGTGGCACGGCGGGGCTCCTCGCGACGGGTGGATGCTCGACATGTCCTGGGGACCTCGTGCCGGAACGCCCGGCCGAGGCCGTGTGCAGGCCACTGGGCGAACGTCCCTACGGGCGACCGGCCGGAACGAGCTGGAAGGAAGGGATCATGAGACGGGTCCCCGGATGGATCATGTCCGGGTCGCCCCCGATGGCCGTCCGGTTGGCCGCGTAGATCTGCTGCCAGTACCGAGCGACCTGAGCCGGGGACCGCGACCCCGCCGGCAGATGGGCAGCTGCGATCCCCCACAGGGTGTCACCCGGCCGGATCGTGTCGAGCCGGTGCCGCCGGTCACGGGGCAGCACGGATCCCGACGCCACCGCACCACGCCCCGAGGACGCACCCGGCGCCACGGTCCCACCTGGCCCCGCTGGGCCGGCGGCCGACGTGGTCGAGACGGCCGATCCGTACCGCGGACCGGGTGTTTCGAGGGATGGGAACGGCGCTGGCGCACCAGGAGCGACCGTGGGTGGTGTGACCGTGGGCGGTGCTGCCGAGCCACGCGCGGCTGTCGGGCCCGGGACCTCGGCCGTCCTCGGCCAGCTCGCCAGCGGCACCCAGGGAGGTCCCGGGACCGTCGGGGCGGGCAGTTGGCCGACCAGCCCGGAGGCGCCCGCGTCCGGTGCAGGAGGGGTTGCGGCGGCGGTGGCGACGAGGCGCGGTGCGAACCAGGGCGAGGCGGTCCCGGCGTGTGCACTGGCCGGGGAGAGCGCGACCTGGGCGAGCAGTGCACCGCCGACCAGCCCGTCCAGCGCCCGGCGGACCGCGGGCAGGGTCAGCAGCCGCAAGCCCCCCGATGCCACGCGGCCGGACGCGCCAGGGAGCCACGCCAGCATCCGCAACGACACGACGACCACGAGGTACGCAGCCACGACGTGGGTCGCGACCGCCATCAGGTCGAGCAACCCGCTGACAGGCTCCACGGCGGGGTCACCCAGCCGGCCGACGGCACGCACCTGGTCCGGCACGGGACCGAGCAGGCGGAGGATTCCGGCCTCCAGCGCGCCGAGCCCGACGAGCAGCGCCACCGCTCGGCACCATGAGCGGCCGACACGAGATATCATTTGCATACGTTACCTCCTTTTTGCCTTGTGTTGTGTTATCATGCTTGGGTGACAGCGTCAACGCGCCGGGGGTTTGTCCACAGGCTGGCGCATGCGTAGGCTCAGCCCGCCGCACCCACACCCCAGGAGCGCGGCTCGACACCTCGGCGGCTTGACAGAGGAGCAAGGCCATGGGCCGGAGCGAGGACCTGCCGTCCGAGCCGATGCGCCACGTCTTCGACGAGCTCGAGGCGCAGTTCGAGGCCGGTCTGCGCCGTGAGGCCGAGCAGGAGACGGTCGCGGCCCTGCGCGCCCAGGTCGGTGCGACCCCACTGTGGGAGCAGCTCGCGCGCCGGACCGGCGTCAAGGGCGTCGTCCGGGTCGGAGCGCGGCTCGTACGGGGCACCGTGACCGCCAGCTACCCCGACTTCTTCGTCCTGCAGGGCGGGGACGGCGCCCAGCACCTCGTCCGCTCCGAAGCAACCTCGATCGCCCTACCGCCCGACCCGACCTCACCACAGCCGGCACCCAACGCGACCGCGCGCCGTTACACCCTCAGCCTCGCCTTGCGCGAGCTCGCCCGCCGTCGAGAGCCCGTCCTGCTGGAGCTGATCGACGGCAACACCGTCGCCGGTACGATCGAAGCGGTCGGCAGCGACTACGTCGAGATCGCCGAGCACGACATCGGCGAAGCCCGCCGCGAGACCGCGGTCAAGGCCCGCCGCCTCACCGCCTTCGCAGCCGTCGCGCTCGTCACTCTGCTTCCGGACCACCGATGAGTGGATGCGCCTTGGCCCACTCCCGCGTCTGCTCGTGCATCCGCTCGATGTACTCCTCGAGCTGGTTGCGGTCGACCCGCCAGACCCCGCGTCCGCCGAGCTTGACGGCAGGCAGGTCCCCGCTGCGGACCAACGCGTAGACCTGCGCGACCCTCACGTTCAGGACCGTCGCCACGTCTTCGAGCGTGTAGAACCGCGGCTCGACGCCGGGAGTGGACATGGAAGACCTCCTGCGATGGCCGGCGGCCCTCGGCACCGGACCGAAGGTGTCATCCACAGTAGCAGAAGCTCCGTTTGCATTCAATAGGATGGCTCATCATCCTCTTGTAGCCGTTTACCCAAGGAGAGGAGGCGGGCTCTGTCCGGATCTGCGAGCTTGCTGTTCCAGGCCGAGTCGCGCATCTTCGTCCCTGTTGTACTGGTTGGAGGGTGATCACCCTGGCAACTCCCCACCCGGCCCCGCTGCCCCCCCCAGCAGCACCGGCCGAACGTCTCAGCAAGGCGACATGGTTCAACGGGCGCCTCGCGCTCGGGTTGCTCCTCGTGCTCGCCGCAGTACTCGGCGGCGCCGTGTTTCTCCAGCACGGCCAGCAGCTCGTCCCGGTCTACGCCGCCGCCCGCGACCTGCCGTCAGGAATCCTCCTGACCTCCACCGACCTTGCCGTCGTCCGGGTGCGGCTGCCAGACCCCGAGCTGCGGCACTACCTCCAACCCACCAGCGGCCGCACGCCCCCGGGCCGCGTGCTCACGACGCCCGTCCCCAAGGACGCACTCGTGCCGCTGGCCGCCGTGGCAGCGTCCATCCAGGACGCGGGCATGGTCGAGCTGCCCATCAAGGCTGAGGTCGGCGACATCGCCCAGGGCCTGCGACCCGGCGACCGGGTGCAGGTCCTGGCCGCCTACACCGACGGGGCCCGCCGCGGGCAGGCCGTCGTCCTGCTCTCCACCGTCGAGGTCACCCGGGTGCTGCACGAGGCGGGCGCGCTCGCCGGCCCCGACCAGCAGACCGGTGTGCAGGTCAGGATGCCGAGCGAGCGCGCGCCCCTGGTGGCCGCCGCCATCGCCACGGCGCGCGTCTTTGTCGTCAAGGCACCCCCCCGACCGGCTTTCGTCCCCCCCGTGGCCACCCCGACCCCGCCCGGCGTCGGCCTGCCCCCAACCCCGTCCGGGTGATGCCCGCGTGAGGCTCCGCATGGTCACCGCGGGCGCCGGCGCCGCCTGGGAGGCGGCGCTCGTCCAGGCCTGCCAGGACGGCGCCCCGGCCGAGGTCGTGCAGCGTTGCTACGACCTCGGCGACCTGCTCGCGGTCGCCGCCGGGGGCCAGGCCCAGGTGGCCATCGTCGCGGCCACCACCCGCTGGCTCGACCGGGAGGCGGTCACCCGGCTCGGCACGGCCGGTGTCGCCGTCGTCGGGGTGGTGCCAGCCGGCGACGAGGAGGCAGAGCGCCGGCTGCGCCAGCTCGGCATCCTCCACGTCGCCCGTGACAACGACCCACCGGCCACCCTCGTCGAGCTCGGCCAGGCAGCCAGGCCCGGTCCGCGCGACGGGACCGACGCCCACGCACCTGCTGCCGACCAACCGGCCTCCAGCCGGGAGATCCCGCGCCGGCACGCGCTCGTCGCGGTCTGGGGACCGAAGGGCGCGCCCGGCCGGACCACGGTCGCCCTGAACCTCGCCTTCGAGGCGGCCCCCATCGCCGGCGAGACGCTGCTCGTCGACGCCGACACCTACGGCGGCTCGATCGCACAGTCCCTCGGGTTCCTCGACGACCACCCTGGGCTCGCCTGGGTGGCGCGGTCGGCCAGCCGCGGCGAGCTCGACGCACCCAGGCTCTGGCACGCCACCCGCCGCGCCTCCCCGGACGGTCCCCGCGTGCTCACCGGGCTCCCTCGGGCCGAGCTGTGGACCGAGCTGCGACCGAGCACGTGGGACTCCCTGCTCGAGCTGTTCCGCGTGGCCTTCCCGTTCACCGTGGCCGACGTCGGCTTCTGCCTGGAAGAGGACGAGGAGCTGCTCTACGACCAGGTGCGCTTCCGGCGCAACGCGGCAGCCCGCATGACCTGCGAGCGGGCCGATCTCGTGGTCGCCGTGGCCCGGGCCGACCCGGTCGGCCTGCACGACTTCATCCGCGGCTACCAGCAGCTCTGCGAGCTCGGCGTGGACGCCGACCGGGTCCGGGTGGTGGTCAACCAGGTACGCGGCGGCCTGTTCGGCGGCGACGCCGCCGGACAGGTCCGGGCCGCGCTGTCGCGCTACACCGGCATCGACCCCGTGGCGTTCGTCCCCTACGACCGGGCCGGGATGGACGCAGCGCTCATGGCCGGCCACGCCTTGCGCGAGGCGCGTCCCGGCTCCCCGGCCCAGCAGGCCCTGGCCGGGCTCGCCGCATCGCTGTTCAACAAGCGCCGCACAGGCACGCCGCGCCGGAGCCGGGGACGCTGGCTCGCCGCCCGGGCGGGCCGGCTGCGCCCGCCCCGGACCGCGGGCTCGCCGCAGGCGCCCCCGCCCTACCAGACCGGAGGGTGAGCATGGCGACCGGCGAGGCAGCCGAGCAGATCGTCGAGCGCGAGGTGCGCGAGCTGGTCCGCCAGCGCGGCCTCGACCCCGGCGACGGCGACGCGGCCGCCGTGCGCCGCCTCATCAACGAGCTGGTCGCCGAATACCAGGACCGCAGCCTCACCGCCAGCATGCCGCCGTTGCCCGACCCCGCCCAGGTCGCCAAGTCGGTCGCGGACCGGGTCATCGGCCTGGGCCCGCTCCAGCCGTTCTTCGACGACCCCGAGGTCGAGGAGGTCTGGATCAACGAGCCGGGCAAGGTGTTCACCGCCAAGGCCGGCGGGCCGGTGCTGACCACCACCGTGCTGACCGAGGAGCAGGTCCACGACCTGGTCGAGCTCATGCTGCGCTCGAGCGGCCGCCGAGTCGACCTGTCCAGCCCGTTCGTGGACGCCACCCTCGCCGACGGCTCCCGGCTCCACGTGGCCATCCCCGACATCACCCGCCGCCACTGGGCGGTGAACATCCGGAAGTTCCTCTTACGGGCGAACTCGCTGGAGGAGCTGGTCCGGCTGGGCACCATGTCCGGCCACTGCGCCCGCTTCCTGGAGGCGTCGGTGGTGGCAGGTCTCAACATCGTCGTCGCCGGCGCCACCCAGACCGGAAAGACCACGCTGCTCAACTGCCTGGCCGCCGCCATCCCGCCTCGCGAGCGGGTCATCACCTGCGAGGAGGTCTTCGAGCTCCAGGTGGGCCTGCCCGACGTGGTCGCGTTGCAGACACGCCAGCCCAACCTCGAGGGGCAGGGGGAGGTCCGCCAGCGCCGCCTGGTCAAGGAGGCCCTGCGGATGCGGCCGGACCGCATCATCGTCGGCGAGGTGCGCCAGGAGGAGTGCCTCGACCTGCTGATCGCGCTGAACAGCGGGTTCCCCGGCATGACCAGCATCCATGCCAACTCGGCACGCGAGGCGCTCGTCAAGCTCACGACGCTGCCGCTGCTGGCCGGGGAGAACGTGTCCCACCGGTTCATCCTGCCCACCGTGGCCTCGACCATCGACCTGGTCGTGTTCCTGGCCAGCGACGGGCGGGGCCGGCGCAGGGTCGAGGAGGTCCTGGCCGTTCCCGGCCGGGTCGGGCAGGACCAGGTGGAGGCCGGGCTGGTGTTCTGCCGGTTCGACGGGAAGCTGGCCTGGACGGGCGAGTACCCGCCGCACCTCGACCGGTTCCGGGCCACGGGCTGCGACCTCGTGGAGGTGCTCGGGTCATGAGCGACTGGGCCGTCCTCGTGCTGCCTGCCCTGCTCGCCGCCGGCCTGGTCACGGTCATGCTCGGCCTCACCGCCGCCAGCGGCGACGCGCCGCAGCGACGGCCCGGCCAGCGCCTGCGCGACGCGATGGCCCAGGCGGGCGTCAGCGGGGTCGCTCCCGCTCAGCTCGTCGCCGTCTGCGCCGGGCTTGGGCTGATGGCCGCCCTCATCCTGCTCGCCCTCTCGGGGTCGGTCTGGATCGCGCTCGCGCTCGCGTCACTGGCCGGCTACCTGCCCATGCTCGCGCTCCGGGCCCGCCAGCGGCGCCGGTCGCGCGAGCTCCAGGAAGTCTGGCCGGACGCCATCGACAATCTCGTCTCCGGTGTGCGGGCAGGGCTCTCGCTCCCGGAGGCGGTCTCGGGCCTGGCCGACCGGGGACCCGAGATGCTGCGCGTTCCGTTCGCCCGGTTCGCGGGCAGCTACCACGCAACCGGACGCTTCGGCGCCGCCCTGGACGCGCTCAAGGACGAGCTGGCCGACCCCACCGCCGACCGGGTCATCGAGGCGCTCCGCCTGGCCAGGGAGGTCGGCGGCACCGAGCTCGGCCGGACGCTGCGGACCCTGTCCGCCTTTCTCCGCGACGAGTACCGGGTGCGCAAGGAGCTCGAGGCGAGACAGACCTGGGTGGTGGTGGCCGCCCGCCTGTCGTTTGCCACCCCCTGGCTGGTGCTGCTGCTGCTGTCGACCAAGCGGGAGGCGGTGGCCGCCTACCGCGCCCCGGGCGGCGCGGTGGTGCTGGCCGTCGGCGCCGCGATGGCGCTGCTCGGCTACCGCCTGATGCTGAGGATCGGCCGCATCCCGCCCGAGGAGCGGGTCCTGCGATGACCCTCGCGCAGGCGCTCGCGGTCAGCCTGGCCTTCGCGCTCGGCGTGACGCTCACCGCCTCGGCCGCCCCCAGGCTGCGCCGGCCCAGGCTCGCACCGCGACTCGACCCGTACCTGCGCGGGCTCGTCCCTTCCCGCTCCCGGCTGCTCCTGCACGAGGAGGCTCCCCTCACCCCGTTCCCGACCCTGGAGCGGCTGCTGCGTCCGGTGTTCGAGGAAGGCGCCCGCCTGGTGGACCGCTCGGTCGGAGGGTCGGCGGGCGTCGACCGCCGGCTCCGGGAGGCGGGGCGCGAGGGGACCATCACCCGGTTCCGCGCTGAGCAGGTGACCTGGGGGCTGGCCGGGTTCGCACTGGGGGTCGTGCTCGCCCTCGTTCTGCCAGGCCTCGCCGGAGCGCGAGCGTCGGCGCTCGCGCTCGCCGGTTCGTCGGCGCTCGGGGTGCTCGGCGGGGTCCTCGCCCGGGACTGGCAGCTCACCCGAGAGGTCGAGCGTCGCCAAGCCCGCATGCTGAGCGAGCTGCCGACGCTGGCCGACCTCATCTGCCTCGCCGTCACCGCCGGGGAGGGCCCTCGGGCCGCGCTCGAGCGCGCGGTGGGCCGGTCCCGGGGCGAGATGAGCCGCGAGCTGGCCGTCGTGCTCGCCGACCTGCGCGACGGGATGCCGTTCACCCGCGCGATGGAGCGGCTGGCCAGGCGGGTCCCCATCCCTCAGGTGGTGCGGTTCGTGGACGGCCTGGTCGTCGCCGTCGAGCGTGGGACGCCACTGGCCGACGTCTTGCGGGCGCAGGCGTCGGACGTCCGTGAGCAGCGCAAGCGCGAGCTGATCGAGGCTGGCGGCCGGAAGGAGGTCTTCATGCTCATACCAGTGGTCTTCCTGCTGTTGCCCGTGGTCGTGCTCTTCGCCCTGTATCCCGGTTACGTCAGCTTGATCCAGCTCGCCCGCTGAGCGAAAGGACCCGCCCATGCACCTCTTCTGCCTGCTGGCCGCCCGGCTGGCAGCCCGCGCCGACGCCGAGCGGGGGGACGTGCCCGGCTGGGTGTTGATCACTGGCATGACCGTCGCTCTGGTGATGGTCATCTGGGGGGTGGCCAGCGATGTGCTCGGTCGTCTGGTCAGTGGGTTCTTGTCCGGCGTCAGCTTCGGGAGCTGAGCCGTGGGGTCCCGGCCGGCGGTGGCCGGCCCGGCCGATGGCTGTAGCGGTGCGGGCCAGGCCGGGTCGGCGGTGGTGGAGTTCGTGTTGGTGGGGCTGGTCGCGGTCGCCGCCGCGCTGGCGGTCGCGCAGCTCGGGTTGTTCCTCTGGGAGCGGAATGTGGTGATGGGGTCGCTGGCGGAGGGCGCTCGGGTGGCGGCGGCGCATGGGCGGGGTGTGGGCGACGGCGAGCGGGTGGCGGCGACGCTGGTGCGCCAGGCGGTGGGTGGTCGGGTGGCCGCGGCTGTGCGGGTCCGGGGTGGGGTGGAGGGCGACCGGGTGGTGTTTCGGGCGGTCGGAGTGCTGCCGTCGTTCGTGCCGGGTGTGCCGGGTCTGCCGGTGCGGATGACGGCGACGATGCACGAGGAGGAGCGGTTGTGCGCTGGCGGTTGCCTGCCCGGCCTGGCGGCTGGTTGACTGGTCCGGCTGCGTCGGCGGAGGTCGGTGCGGCGGTGGTGGAGTTCCTGGTGGTGTTCGTGGCATTGCTCGTGCCGGTGGTCTACGTGATGGTGGTCATGGCCGACGTGCAGCGGGCGATGCTGGCGACGTCGAGCGCGGCGCGGGAGGTGGGGCGGGTGTACGTGACCGCGGCCGGCCGGGCCGATGCGGGGGAGCGGGCCGAGCGGGCGTACGCCGACGTGCTGGCCAGCTACGGGCTGCGGGTGGGAGAGGGTCGGGATCGTCTGGACCTGGCTGCTGCGTGCCCGGCTGGCGCGCCGGGCGGGTGCGACCGGGGGTTCGGTCCGGGGGTGGAGGTGCGGGTGGTGGTGACCTACCGGGTGCCGGTCGCGCGGGTGCCGCTGGTGGGGGTGGTGCCGGGCCCTGAGGTGGTGGTGGGCGCGACCCACCGCACGCGGGCGGACCGGTACCGGGGGTTCGGGAGGTGAGCAGGGCTGGGGCTGCACGCCGGCTTTGGAGCCGTCGTGGGCTGGCGGGTTGCCTGGTTGGGCTGGTGTCTGCGGTGGGGCGTCAGGGCCGGGTGGCGCCTGGGGCCGGGTGGGGGGCTGGGGTTGCGGCAAGG
>WNGB01000909.1_pt1 | contig 93590 bp, 81 predicted proteins | sample 5400681 | NCBI WGS metagenome assembly WNGB01 (sample SAMN13153367, study PRJNA577476) | soil metagenome | isolation source: 115 cm soil or saprolite under grassland replicate 2 | place: USA:California | collected 2016-06-15 | reverse complement strand
ATCCTCATCACCTCCGAATCGGCCATCGTCTCGACGGGCATCGCCGAGGCGGCCGCGCCCGCCTATCTCGGCCGGACCATGGCGCTGCAGTCCACCGTGGGTTTCACGTCCGGCGCGCTGTCACCGTGGGCCGTCGGCCTCATCCTCGACTGGGCGCCCCGCTGGGGCGCCTCCGCCGGGGGAAAGTGGATCTGGGGCTTCGGGCTCCTGGGCGTGGTGGCCCTTCTGGGTCCGCTCGCTGTGGGCTTCAAGGAGTTCACGCGCAGGCCCGGGCAGGCTTAGAGCCCTCGAGGCTACGGTGTAGTACCGACGAGGCGGCTGTACTCAGGCCGAGTGCGGATGAAGAAAAAGAGGGCTTCCCTGCGCACAGCCTCTACGGCTATCCCGGCCGCCAGAGCTCTCGCCAGGCATGCCAGCGTTGCGTCTTCCTGCCGTTGCAGAGCATAGAGTTGACAGAGGAAGAACACTGTATCCGGTCTCGTCTCGAGCGCGACAACCGCTTCAAATTCCTGCGTGGCTTCTGGATAGCGTCGCTGCTCGAACAGGGCCAGACCCAGGCTGGTGCGGGCGGGAACATACTGGGAGGCGAGCGCAATGGCCTGGCGTGCCACACGCTCTGCCTCCTTGTGATGGTCCATATCGAGATAGACGAGGGCGAGTGCGTTGTAGATGCGATGGCGAGGAATCTCAACCGGTCGCGCCTCCAAGTCCCGCAGCACTTGCAGCGCATCTCGGTACCGCTCTGCCGCGCGATAGGTGTCTGCCAGGTTGAGCTCCGGTCCACCCCATGTCGGTCGGAGAGCAGCCGCACGCTGGAAAGCCCTGATCGCCTCGGAGACCAGGCCCTGAGTACGGTAAGTGAGACCGAGTTGATTGAGTGTCTCCGCGCTCTCTGGTTGCCGCCCCCCCTCTCCATGGTCGGCCGCAAGCGCAGGCACAGCCGACATTCCGACAACGATGGCAACAGTGCCAGCCGCACCCCACCAGCCTCTTCCTCTCATCTGCGCCCCTGTGTCGTCGTGGCTGAGGGTGGGCGAGCCATGCCTCGCGGCATGCTCGCCCACGCCCCGTCGTGTCGTGGTGCAGAACCTCCCCAAAACCTCAGAATAGGGTCACGCCGCACCCGATGGTAAAGGAGATGGACGCATTGAAAGTGTCGAGCAGAGTGACTTTCAGGGAGCGGAATCCGCCGGAGCCAATCTGCCAGGCAGCGTCCACGACCCCGTTCAGGTGTGGCGCGGTGAGTACGGCGTACCGGGTGTCGCCAGCTCCTTCATTTAGAAATCTCGGTGCAGTGTAAGCGAGGTTGCCGATGCTTTGCCCCCCATTCTCGTCATTCGTAGAGGTGACGATCTCTTTGGGGGACGCCAGATGCATGAGGGAAATCGACACGGTATCATCGAAACTCGCCCTATCGCACGCCACTACTCCAAACCCTTGCGAGTTGATTCCACCGCCAGAATCTGCATTTGATCCTTTGACCTTGAGCAGCACAGAGTCGCTGATGCCGTCCCAATCCTCCGACGAGATGTTGATGTTCAATGGGAAAGTATGGGTTGTCGGGCGCGGGGCATCCCCGGCAACAGCTGTTCCCGTCACGCTGTCGCCGATCTTCGCCGTTGGTCCGCCTGCGCCGCCCTGATCAGGATCGGCACCCTGTGCAACCGGAGCGCATACCACCACCAGCATAGCTACCACCATGAACAGGAATATCCTCTTCATGCTGTTCCCCTCTCTAATCTTGCCGGTCGTGTGATCGTGTCATCCATGAGCCAATCTCCAAGCATCGGATTGCCAGGATCAACCCAATTCCTCCTTCCCTCAGATGCTGTTACGCCAGCGGCACATTCTCCCTGCGGTCATTCCGCTGTGCTCCGGGTCTCACCCCCTTGGATACTCGCCGCGAGTCGCTCGGTGCGTAGGAGCATCTGCCGGAACAGGCGCTTCGTCAAGCCGCTATCGGCCAGCTGAAGGATGGAATATCGCGCATGCCGGATGAGGCGCCCGCCGGTCTTGAATGGCCGTTGCTGGTCGCCTCGGCCGTTCATCTATCAAAACGGAAATGTGGGTTAGAGTAGGGTGATGGCGAGGAAGCTCCGCGTGGGCGTGGTCTTCGGCGGCGAATCGGGCGAGCACGAGGTCTCGCTCGCCGGCGCGGCGTCCGTGATGGCCGCCATCGATCGCGAGCGCTTCGAGCCGGTGCAGCTCGGCATCACGCGCGAAGGGCGATGGCTCGTCGGTGGCGATCCGCTCCGTGCGCTCGCCCAGCAGGCCGCGACCAAGGCGCTCGGCGAGGGGGGAACTGAAGCTTCGGTCAAGCAGGCGCTGGCGGTGCGCGCCGGCGACATCGGCACCACGACGGCGCTCCAGCGCATGGAGTCGACCGAAGGCCTGCCACCGGGACTGCGCGAGCGGCTCGACGTGGTCTGGATCATGCTCCACGGCCCCCGCGGCGAGGACGGCACCATCCAGGGCCTGCTCGAGCTGGCGGGGCTGCCCTACGTGGGCGCGGGCGTGCTGGCCTCGGCCGTCGGCATGGACAAGGTCGCCATGAAGGACATGTTCCGCGCCCACGGCCTGCCCGTCGTGGACCATCTCGCCGTGAAGCGCCACGAGTGGCGGCGAGATCCCGCCGCGGTCGAGCGCGCGGTCGCGGAGGCCATCGGCTTCCCGTGCTTCGCGAAGCCCGCCAATCTCGGCTCGAGCGTCGGCATCAGCAAGGTCAAGGCGCCCGAGGATCTGCCCGCGGCGCTGGCGCTGGCCGCCGGATACGACCGCCGCATCCTCGTCGAGCGCGCGGTGCAGGGTCGCGAGGTCGAGGTCGCCGTCCTCGGCAACGACCAACCGCAGGCCTCCGTGCCGGGCGAGGTCTGCTACACGGGCGAGTGGTACGACTACGAGACCAAGTACGGCGCCGGGCACACGACCTTCAAGGTGCCGGCGCCGCTCAGCCCCGAGGTAACCCGGCGCGTACGCGAGCTCGCGATCGAGGCCTTCCGCGCCATCGACTGCGCCGGGCTCGCCCGCGTGGACTTCTTCATCGAGGGGGAGGCGGGCGTGCTCGTCAACGAGATCAATACCCTGCCCGGCTTCACGATGACGAGCGCCTACCCCAAGCTCTGGGAGGCGTCGGGCATCTCCTACACCGAGCTGATCTCGCGGCTGATCGAACTCGCCCTCGAGCGGCGGTAGACGCATGCAGCGCGGCTTCGGCCCGATCTCCCTCCTGATCTCTCTCGCCATCGTCGCGGCGCTCACAGGGGTCATGCTCCAGGGCTACTTCGGGGCGAGCATGGACCCGCTCGCGCGGGACGGTGCCGCGGAAAGCGTCCCTCCCGACCAGCCCGCCTGGCTCGCCGAGGCTCACGCTCTCCTCGCGCGGTCCATGTCGGCGCTGACCCTCTGCGCGCAGCGCAAGAGCATGGCCGGGGGCGGCGGCTCGTGCTCGTTCGCCGACGTCGCGGGCAACGCCGGGCTCGGACCGACGGGGCTCGGCGCCGACGGCCGCTGGCAGGTCACCATCGCCCAGATCAGCATGAGCGGCACGGCGCCCGGGCCCATCGGCCAAGTCTCCATCGCCGGCGTGGGCGGCAATGTCAAGGGTCTCTCCGCCTCGCTTTTCGCCACGCCGCAGGGCGCCGTCACCCGCTGCGAGGCCTCGGGCGACGCGCCGCCGTCGAGCCCGGTCTCGGGCCAGGGCTGCTGATCGGCGTGCGCGTCGTCATCGCCGGCGGCGGCACCGGCGGGCACACGAGCGCGGGGCTGGCGGTGGCGGAGGCGCTCGCCGCAGGCGGCGCGGAGGTCCACTGGATAGGCAGCCACGAGGGCATCGAGGCCCGGCGCGTGCCCGAGGCGGGCGTGGTCTTCTATCCCATCGCGACGGGCAAGCTCCGACGCTACTGGGATCGCAAGAACGTCAGCGATCTCCTTCTGCGCGTGCCCGTGGGCTTCGTGCAGTCCTGGAGACTCCTGCGGGGCCTGAGGCCCGCCGTGCTCTTCTCGACGGGCGGCTTCGTCAGCGTGCCGCCCGCGCTGGCAGCCCGCGCGCTTGGCATTCCGATCGTGATTCACGAGCAAACGGCGGTTCCCGGCCTCGCCAACCGCATCACGGCGCGCTTCGCGGCGCGCATCGCCGTGTCGTTCCCCCAAGTGTCCGTCCCCCACGGGGCCTCCCCTAAGTCGGGCGGCGGCTTTCCGGCGGACCGGGTCGTGCTGACGGGCAATCCCGTGAGGCGCGAAGTCCTCGGAGGCAGCCGCGAAGCCGCCCTCGCGCATTTCGGCTTCGATGCGGCCGTGCCGCTGGTCTATGTCACGGGCGGCGCTCAGGGCTCTCACCGGATCAACCGCGTGGTAGGCGACGCGCTGCCGCGACTCCTCGCGATCTGCCAAATCGTCCACCAATGCGGCGACAGTGCCGAGACCGGTGATCTTCCGTGGCTCCAGGAACGGGCCGGCGCCCTGCCGGCCGGGGCGAGGCCGCGCTACGCCGTGAGGTCCTACGTGGGCGTCGAGCTCCGCGACGTCTACGCGGCGGCGGCGCTGGTCGTGGGGCGAAGCGGGGCGGGCACCGTCACGGAGTGCTGCAGCCTCGGCGTGCCGGCCGTCTTCGTCCCGCTACCCGGGGCGAGCGGTGACGAGCAGACGGCCAATGCCAGGCTCGTAGAGGCCGCGGGGGGCGCCGTGGTCGTTCCACAGGGCGATCTCACGGCTGAGAGCCTCGTGGACACGCTCACGCGCCTCCTGGCGGATCGCGCGGGCCTGCAGGCGATGGGGGCGCGGGCTCGGGCGCTCGCCGTCCCGGACGCCGCTCAACGCCTCGCCAGGATCATCCGCGAGGTCGCCGCCCCCTGAGGTCGAAGCGCAGTGGACAGCCCTCGCATCGGGGTCGCGCCCGGCAGTGAGACTTGGCGACGGCCACCAGGAGCGCGTGGAGCTCGTTGAAGAGCGCCGGGTCGCCGGGCAGATGGGTCTCGAGATAGCGCCTGAGCGCTTCGTAGCCGATGTCGGTGGGCACCATCCGATGGCGCGAGAGCACGCGGCGCGTGTAGGCGTCGGCGACGAAGACGGGCCGGCCCAGGGCATAGAGCAGGATGGCGTCGGCCGTCTCGGGGCCTAGGCCGCGCACCGCGAGAAGCTGGGCCCTCAGGGTTTCGAGAGGCGTCCCGCGCAGCCGCTCGAAGCGCCCGCCGGCCCGCTCCAGGAGAAAGACCGCGAGCGCGCGAAGCCGCCGCGCCTTGAGGCGCCATGTCCCCGCGGGCCGGATGAGCCGTCCCAGCCGCGGCAGCGGCAACTGACAGAGCCGCCGGGGCGCGAGCCTGCGGGCAGCGCGGAGATTGCCTATGGCCCGCGCGACGCCGGCCCAGGCGGTATGCTGAGTCAGAACGGCGCCCACGGCGACTTCGAAGCGGCTCCGCCCCGGCCACCAGTCTTGAGGGCCATAGCGGGCGTCGAGAGCCGTGTAGAGGCGCAGGAGACGGCGGCGCAGTCTCACCGGGAGGCTCGATGACTGCAGCGGGCTTGGGGCTCTGGGCCGCAATCACCATCGCCGTGGCGGGACCGGCGACGTCGCCCGAGTACCTGCCCCTGCACGTCGCCCTGGCCGAGGGCTACTTCGCCCAGGAGAAGCTCGAGGTCACGCTCAAGGTAGAGCAGTCGGAGAGCGATGCCGCGCTGGCGCTGGCCGGCGGCCGCGCGGATGTCGCGGCCACCTCGCTCGACGCGGCGTACCGCCTCGGCCATGTCAAGGGCGCCCCGCCGCTCTTGCTCTTTGGCCTCACAGCCGCCGCGCCGGTGGCCATTGTCGTGTCTCCCCATCACAAGGACACCCTCCGTTCCCCCGCCGATCTGCGCGGCCAGCCGGTGGGCCTGCCCGGCGCCGGCACGCCCGAGCAGGCGATGCTTGCCACGATCTTGTCGCGAGCGGGCGTGAAAATCCATCAGGTGCCGCTCCAAAGCTTCTCCAACCGCGCGCTCGCCGGAGCGCTGGAGCAGGGCCTTGTGGCGGCCGGTGTCATGGCGGATCCCTGGGTCACCCGGCTTGTGCAGGAACGCGGCGCGTTTAGCCTCGCCGATCTGCGCACCCGATCCGACGCCGCCCGCTGGCTCGGAGCCGAGACGGTCCACGCGGCCGTGTTCGTCCGGCCCGACGGAAGGCCCGACGACCAGGAGCTCGCGGCGCTCTGCCGCGCCCTCCTCCGCGCCGTGGTGAAGGTGACCAGCGCTCCCGCGGAGTCACTGGCGTCTGTCCTGCCGTCATCTGTCACGGGCCAGGCTGGCGACTTTCCCCTGCGCGTGGCCGGCGCCAGGGAGAGCTACCTGCCGAGCGGCCGGGTCACGAAAGACATGCTCAAGGCGAGCCTCGCCCAGGCTCGCGAGCGCTCACCGCTGCCGGCGGCCGTCAAGCTGCCCTGGTGGCGCTCCACCCCGCTGCTCCTCACCGGGCCGCTCGAGCGGGCGGCCGATGCGGGAGAACCGCCGCCCCGCTAGCGCCGGCCAACTAACTTCGCTAGATCAACTCAGCCTTCACCTCGCGGCGCGGCCGCTCAGCTCGAAGAGCCACGTTCTCGGTCGGCAGCAGCCCTCAACGTACGATCCATTGAGCCCTCGCCTCGTGGCTAGACCTCTCGGCTCGAACGACCACGTACGCCTCGGGCTGCGGCCTCCCTCGGGCCTCGTCTGGCTCGTCATGTGGCCCGGCACGCTGCGGGAACGCGCAAGGTGTAGGGAATATTCGCACTAGACGAGCCCCCACCGCTCCAGCAGCCGCCGCGTCGTCTCAACCGGCAGGCCGACCACGTTGGTCATGCAGCCGTCCACGCGGGCGACCAGATAGCCGCCCTGCCCCTGGACCGCATAAGCACCCGCCTTGTCGAGCGGCTCGCCAGTCGCTACATACGCCGCGATGTCATGGTCGCTGGCGTCGATCATGGTCACCCGCGTCGTCACGGCCGTGGTCTCCTCCCGCCCGGACGGCGCCTCGACGAGAGCCAAGCCGGTGACGACCTCGTGGGTGCGGCCACTGAGCGCCCGAAGCATGCGGGCGGCGTCTGCCGCGTCGTTGGGCTTGCCCAGGTAACGACCGTCCAGGACCACCTCGGTGTCGGCGCCCAGGACAATCGCCGGGCCGCCCGTCCACTCGCGCGAGACGGCGCGGGCCTTGTCGAGCGCGACGGCGGCCACTGCCGAGACCGGCGGACCCGGTGGATGGACCTCGGCGATGCGGCTCGGCCGCACGATGAACGGGATGCCGAGCCCAGCCAGGAGATCCTGGCGGCGGGGAGAAGCGGAAGCGAGGACCAGCGTCGGCTTGCTGCTCAGATTGCTGCTCAGCTGACGATGAGGGGGTTCTTGTCCGTAATGACTCGGTCGTTCGTGGCCAGGGCATTGGTCAGGAACTTGGGCAGGTTGAACGAGTGCAGGTGCGCGGCGCCGTTCCAGTAGCCGAGGGCGTCGGGGTTCATACGCGAGGCGATCAGCGTCTCGATCTCGGCCGCCGTCTGCTTGCGTGGATCGGCGCCCTTGGAGGCCAGGATGAAGCCCCAGGGAGTCCCGAAGCAGGAGATGAAGCCCTGGTAGGGCGCGACGATGGGAAAGACTTCGCGGAGAGTGCGGTAGACGGCACCATAGAAGAACAGCTCGTTGATCTTGGTCATGCCGGCCTGCATGGTCATGATCCCGTTATCCGTCAGCCGGTCGCGAATCAGGGTGTAGAACTCGGTCGTGAAAAGCAGGCAGGCCGGGCCCTCCTCGAGCGGCTCCGGCAGGTCCACCACGATCAGGTCGAAGCGCTCCTTGGTCTTCTCGAGGTAGGCGCGGGCGTCCTCGTGGAGCACCCGGGTGCGCGGGTCCTCGAAGGCGCCCTGGTGCATCTCGGGCAGGTGCTTCTTGCACTCCTCGACCACCTCGCCATCGATGTCCACCATGAGGCAGTCGGTGATGGTCGAGTGCCGCAGGATCTCCCGGACCGTGGCGCCCTCGCCGCCGCCGATGACCATGGCGCGCACCGGCTTTGGGTGTGCCAGGAGGCCCGGCTGGACCAGGATCTCGTGGTAGATGAACTCGTCGTGCTGGCTCGACTGGATCCGGCCGTCGAGGACCAGGACCTTGCCGTAGGAGTGGGTCTCGAAGATCTCCATGAACTGGAACTTGGTCTGGCGGGTGGCGATGGTGCGGGCAATGGCGTGCATGTGACCTTCGACAGGCGTCGTGGTCTCGAAGAACCACTTGTACTGCAGGGGACCGCTCATCCGCCGACTGGCACCCTGGCGCCGACCGGCTTGTGCGGCATGGGGGCGGCCTGGAGGAAGATGCCGCGCTGGAGCTCGACGACGGAGGCCCGGGCGGCGCCGAGCTGTTCGACCAGGTAGTCGGCGGCCGTCTGGGGCTGGAGCACGTCGCCGCAAGAGAAGATGTCCACCGCGGCGTAGCGGTACTCCGGCCAGGTGTGAATGGCGAGGTGCGACTCGGCGATGACGACGACTCCGCTGATGCCGAACGGGTTGAACTCGTGAAACACCACGTCGATGATGGTGGCCTGGGCGCGCTTGGCCGCCTCCACCATGGACACCTTCACGGTCTCGAGGCTGTTGAGAGCCTCTGCGTCGCAGTCGAACAACTCGAGCAGCAGGTGTCGCCCCAGTGCTTGCACTCATTCCCTCCTTTCCGTTCGTCGTTCGCTCGCGAAAAACTCGCGAGTGCGATTTTTCTGAATGTAGGGCCATGTTTTTGGCATTGCAAGGAAAAAATGCCCTCTCCGGCAGCGCTCGGCGAAGCCGAAGCGCCCGCCGCTGGCCTGGATCGCGGTCACGGAGCGCCCGGATGAGCGACCGCGGAGCCGCCACGAGGCCAGCAATCGAGCGACCAGAGACCGGCCGGAGGCCACTTTTCTCTTGCGTTCCACTCCCGAGCCGCTACCATGAGCGAAGAAAATTTTTATCGGCATTCCACCTCAATCGAAGGAGGCGAGAGGAGCGAATGGGCTGGAAACCGGTGACCAAGGCAGCCACGACGTCTGGAAGCGCTGAGGGTACGACCCCGCTCAACGCCTTCGACAACGCCCTTCTGGCGGCGGGCATCGGCAATGTCAACCTCGTCAAAGTCTCTTCCATCCTGCCGCCCGAGGCCGCCGTGGTCGACCTGCCCCGGCTCCGCCCCGGCGCGATCGTGCCCACGGCCTATGCCGCCATGACCAGCGAGGTGCCCGGTGAGGTCGTGGCCGCGGCCGTCGGCTGGGCCCGTCCCACCGACCCCAAAGCCAATGGCGTGATCATGGAGTTTCACGACAAGGCCACCAGAGAAGAGGCCGAGCGGGCCATCATCCAGATGCTCGAGGAGTCCTTCAGGGCACGCGGCTGGGCGATTCGTGACATGAAGGTCCGCGCCGTCGAGCATCGCGTCGAGCGCACCGGCTGCGCCCTGGCGGCCGTGACGCTGCTCTCCGACGACGATATCCTCTAGCGGCAGGCCGCCGATAAGGGCCCAGCTGCGCCATTTAGCTGAAAGAGTGTTGGGGCGCCCTCGGCCGCAGGTTCAACGTGGAGAGACTCCGCCTCACCTGCGGGCCAACTCAGCCCTCGTCTCACGTCGGCCAGGGGCCGCCGCTCAACTCGAATGGCGGGGCGCCGCCTCGCATCTGGACCCTTCTCGACGCCCTGCGAAGGTTTCAGCATCTACATGAAGCCGGCCGATCCACGGTTCATCGCGTGCCGGGCTCCCTACCCGGACGCTCGCATCGTCCTCTTCGGCATTCCTTTCGAAGGCTCCGTCAACCTCCGCACCGGAGCCGACCACGGCCCGCGGGACCTCAGGATCGCCTCGGACTCCATCGAGACCTACTCGCCTCTCCTCGAGCGGGATCTGGAAGACCTCGGCATAGCCGACCTGGGCGACTGCGAGCTGGGCGGAGGTGGCCCCCGGGAGCAGTTGGCCCGGGCCCGCGAAGAAATCCGCGGCTTCTGGCATCCCGGCCTCCTGACCGTGATGCTGGGAGGCGATCACACGGCGACGCTGCCCGTCATCGAGGCGCTGGCCCCGGCCATCCCCGATCTGCGCATCCTCCAGCTGGACGCCCATCCCGATTTGAGAGAGGAGTTCCTCGGCGAGCGCTACAACTACGCCTCGGCCATGGCTCGGGTCATGGACGTGGTCGCACCCGAGCGGGTGTACCAGGTGGGAATGCGGACGGGCGCCCGGGAAGAGTACAGGCGGAAGGTGCCGCATCTCTACCCGGCCCACGCGGTCCACCCCGTCGAGGCGGTCCGGAGCCTCGTGCCGCAGCTCGCCCGGCACCCGCTCTACGTCACCATAGATGTGGACGTGCTCGACCCGTCGGAGGCGCCCGGGACCAGCGCGCCCGAGCCCTGCGGGCTCCGGGCCTCGGAGCTGATCGAGATCGTGAGGCTGCTCGAGCCCTGCAGAATCGTGGGCACCGACCTCATGGAGGTCGCCCACGCATTCGATCCGTCGGGCCGCACCGGCATCACGGCCTCCTGGATCCTCCGCGAGGCCATCCTCACGTGGTGGGGAAGACAGTGAAGGCGGGAACGTGAGCGAGCAAGGGCACTACTCGGCACCCCGCTACTACGAGATCGCGTTCGACATGAACCGGAAGCAGGAGGTGGACTTCCTCGCCCACTGCTTCCGCCGTTATGCGAAGCGCCCCGTCAAGACCGTGCTCGACATCGCCTGCGGCACGGGCCCGCACCTGATCAGGCTCAGCCGGCGGGGCTACCGGATGTCGGGCCTCGATCTCTCCCCCGAGAACATCGCCTTCCTCCGTGGGCGGGCGGCGGAGGAGAGCCTCGACGTGGGCCTCCACGTGGCGGACATGACGCGCTTCAAGCTGCCGAGACCCGTGGACGCCGCCATCTGCATGCAGGACTCTCAGGGGCACCTGCTCACGAACGAGGCCATCCTGGCCCACCTCGGCTGCGTGGCCACGGCCGTCCGCAAGGACGGGCTCTACATCTTCGACCGCTACATGTGCTCCTCGTGGACCGATCCGGCCCGGCGCTGGTCATGGACCAGGCGGCGCGGGCGGGCGACGGTGCGCGCGACGTTCGAGGCCCTCAAGCACCTCAACCCCGTGACGCAGACCTTCTACGAGGACATGGAGCTCGAGGTCCACGAGAACGGCCGCCGCCACGTCTACCGCCAGCGCCACGTCTCGCGCATGGTCTTTCCACAGGAGCTCCGGGCGCTCGTCGAATTGGCGGGGGGCTTCGACCTTGTCGAATGGTTCTACGGCTTCAAGCCTCACCTCAAGCTCGACCGGGCCCACCACCCGCTCCTGATGGTGGCTGTCCTCCGGAAAAGATAGCAGGCTGCCGATAAGGGGCCCTCTGCGCTATGTAGCGGAGTACTTTGGGGCGCCCTCGACCGCAGGCTCAACGTACAGGAAGTACGCCTCGCCTGCGGGCTTCGGGCGCCGCCTCGCAGCTGACCCCTTCTCGACAGCCTGCGCCGTCGGCGACGCATTGCATCTGGACCTTCTTGAGTAGCCTGCGGCAGAGTAAGGGGCGATGGCCAGACTCGTTCTCAAGCGCGGCGCCGAGCAGCGAGTCAACGCCGGACACCCTTGGATTTACCGGACCCAGGTCGCCGACCTCAAGGGATTCTCCGAGGCCGGCCTACCCGTCGAGGTGCTGGACGCCGGTGGCCGGTACCTCGGCCAGGGCTTCTACAATCCCCGCCCGTCGCTCTGCTGCCGCCTCCTCACACGGCGTGACGAGGCCGTCGACGCCGAATTCTTCAAGCGCCGGCTCGAGGCCGCCTGGGAGTACCGCCGAACGGCGGGCCTGATCTCGGACGCCTATCGCCTTTGCTGGAGCGAGGCGGATGGGCTGCCCGGCCTCGTGGTGGACCGCTACGGGCCCGTGAGCGTGGTCCAGTGCCTGACGCTCGGAATGTTCAGGGCTTCGGGCTGGATCGCGGCGGCCCTCGGGCAGCTGTTTCCCGACGGCAGCATCCACCGGCTCGACGAACCGACGGCGGCGCGCCTCGAGGGCTTCGACGCCCGCCAGGATCCCGCTGGGCTTGAGCTCGTCATCACCGAGGGCGGATGCCGGTTCGGGGTCATCCCGGGCGCGGGCCACAAGACCGGCCTCTACCTCGACCAGGCCGAGAACCGCGTCCTCGTGGCCCGGCATGCCGCCGGCCGCCGCGTGCTCGACGCCTTCTGCTTCTCGGGCGGCTTCGCCTGCCACGCGCTTCAGTCGGGCGCGACCCGGGCGCTCCTGCTCGACTCATCCGCCGACGCTCTCGCGCTTGCGCGACGAAATCTCGAGCTGAACAGCGCTGCCGACCGGGCCCTCCTGAGGGAGGGCAATGCCTTCGATCTCCTCCGAGGTCTCGAGGCGGCGGGCGAGCGCTTCGGCGTTGTCGTCCTCGATCCCCCGCCCTTCACGCGGCGAAAGGACTCGATCGAGGCGGCGGCGCGCGGTTACAAGGAGATCAACATCCGCGGGCTCAGGCTGCTCGAGCCCGGCGGCGTGCTCGCGACCTTCTCCTGCTCGCACCACATCACGCCGGGACTCTTCGAGGAGATCTGCCGCGAGGCGGCCGGGGATGCGGGTGTCGCCGTCCGCGTGCTCCGAACCTTGACCCAGAGCCGCGACCACCCGGTCCTGCTCACCATCCCGGAATCACGTTATCTGACCGGTCTCCTCCTCGAAGCCGTCTGAGGCCGCCGAGAAGGGCCCCGCAGGGCGCCGATAACGGCCCATCTGCTTCGTTGGCGCCTTCGGCCGCTCGCTCAACGTAGAGAGACTACGCCTCACCTGCGGGCCAACTCAGCCCTCGTCTCACGTCGGCCAGGGGCCGCCGCTCAACTCGAATGGCGAGGCGCCGCCTCGCAGCTGGACCCTTCTCGACGCCCTCTTTAGCTCTCGCGGTACAGCAAAAGCATCACGCCCACCAACGCGAGGCCCACCGACCAGACGCGGCCTGGCAGGGCCGTCTCACTGGGTGGCAGCCTGAGCTCGAGCCAGCGCCCCCAGCCCACGAGCATGGCGAGAACGCCCAGTGGCATGTGCGTCACTTCGATGAGGTACTCGCTCTTGATGTTGAGCGAGGCGTGGGAGTGGGTCAGGAGGAGCGCCCCGCCGACCGAGCACAGTATGGGGAAGACTAGGGCCGCGCGTTGGGAGCGGATGCGCCCGGTGCGCACCATCCACTCGAAGGTGCCGAATCCCAGCACGAGAAGCACGAACATGCGGTGCTGGACCACCTCGGTGTACAGCATGCCCTCCCAGAAGCCCTGCGGACCGAGGGGCCAGGAGCCTGGATCGTTGCGCACCAGCAGGAAGGCCGCCAGCGCGAAGAAGACGAGCGGCCAGTGCCGGGCCCAGGGCGCCCAGCCCGTGCGGTAGAGGATGGCGAGGGTGCCCATCACCAGGACGATCAAACCGGCCATGTGGTGGTTGAACTCGCTCCACTGCCTGTCCGCATCGGTGCGCGGGGCCTCCCGGTCTTCGAGCGGCATCTCCGCGAGCCGTGACGAGGTGAAGGATGGCGCCCGTGGCGTGAAGACGTGGGCAACCTCGGCGAGCGTGGCGCGGTCGTTGACCACGTCCACGGCGGGCGGCAGCGACGTCAGCGACGCCGCGGCGAAGAGCACGGTGATACCGAGCCCCAGCTCGACCTCTACGAAGCGGCGCAGGCGCAGGAGCGAGATCGGGTCGGCCGCCGGCAGGCGCCGCACGACGAAGAAATTGAGCGCCCCCAGCACCAGGATGAGCGCCAGCACCGTGATCTTCGTCCCGACCATCATGCCGTAGGCCGTGCCGGTGAAGCCCGGGACGCCGTCCACGTAGTAGTAGGTCAGCCCGAGGCCGGCCACGACGAGGGCCGCCACCGCGCAGAGCGCCAGGGACGAGAAGCGCTTGAGCAGGAGCGCCGGCCACGCATCCCCGCCGCGCCCGTAGGCCGCGGCCGTCAGGTGCATGAGGCCGCCGACCCAGACCGAGGCCGCATACTGGTGCACGGCGTCCACGAAGAACAGCACGCCGCCGTGCTCGAGGCGCGCGGCCGCATGGCTGAGCGCCGCCGCCGAGACGGCGAGCGCCACCGTCAGCGCCACCATGGCGGGCCACCAGCCGGGCGCGTCAGGGCGTCGCCGCAGCCGGAGCGCGCCCACGATGAGCGCGCAGCAGGTCAGCACGCGGAGGGCACTCGCCTGGAAGTAGGCCGTGCCAAGCACTAGCCAGATGGGCCAGCCCTGTCCCCCAGCGAGCACCACCTGTTGGACCGTGAGCGCCAGGAGCTGGCCGGCCGTCACGGCAGCGGCCCCGGCGGCGACCAGGATCAGGAGGCGACCCAGCAAGGGGGACAGCTCGGGGCGCTGGCGCAGGGCGGGCTTGAGCACGAGGAGCGCGAAGAGCACGCCCCCGATGGTCGCGGCCTGGCCGCTGAGGGCCAGCCCCCGGAGCAGGACGTCGGCAAACCCGGCCACGGCCTAGCCTTTCGCCCGCGGCCGGTCGGCCAAGAGCCGCACGAGCACGAAGATCGGGGTGCCGATCGCGACGAAGACGATGAACCAGGGTGCCTTGCCGAAGAGCGACAACACCACGATCAGGTAGATGAAGTCCCGGTTCGCGATCGCGTCGGCCATCCTGGCCCCGGCCGAGCGCGTCGCTGCCGCCGACCTGGCCGCGCGGGGCGCCACGATGAAAGCGGCGAAGAGCGTGCTGGCGATGGCGACCGCTCCCAGGGCAAGCGGCCACGCCGAATGCGCGGAGAGGCTCCACCCGACGGCCATGCAGCTGAAAACCGCCACGTGCACGGTGTTGTCGCCCCAGAAGTCCAGCGCCGCTCCGCCGGGAGACTCGAGGAACTTCAACCGGGCGATCTCGCCGTCGCAGCCGTCCAGGATCGAGTGCAGGAGGAAGAGGAGCGCGCCGGTCAGCTGGAGCGCCGGCGCCGAGGACAGGAAGAACGGCGCCCCCGCCAGGCCTATCGCCAGGCAGACGAGAGTCACCGAGTTCGGTGTCACGGACGTCCAGACGAGGTGCCGCGTGAGCGCGAGCGAGATCCGCCGCTCGACGTGGCGCGACATGACGCCTTCCGTGTCCTTGATGAGTCCCCGCAGCAGCCACGACTCGGCGGCGCGCAGGTCGCCCGCGGCTTTCAGGGGGAAGCGGCCCTTGGCGTCCGCGCCGCCCTCCACCACCGTGAAATGCTCGCGCAAAGTCGTGACGCACTCGGCGACGCCCCCCGGCCGGCCCGCAGCGTCGAGCACGGGCTTGGGATCGCTGGTCTCGACGACGGCGACCTGCGCGGGATCCACCCAGAGCGTCTCGGGCTGGAGCGGCATGGCGGCCAGGTCGCGCAGCCACTGCGGCTGTGGGATGACGTTGAACGGCACGAGAATCAGCCGGCAAGGGCCGGGCTCCGGGGAGACGGCCGTGGAGAGACCGGCGCGCGCCCCGGCGAGCGCGATGCGCCGCCCGAGAGGCAGCCCCGCCACCATGGTCTCGCGCGTGATGTCGGGCGCCGCGGCGGCAGCCACGACCACGAGGACGCTCTCCTTCACAGCCGTGACCCGAACACCGGCGCCGGGCTGAGGGGTAGCTGCACGCCGCCGCGTCGGCTCGACTCGCGAGCCAGGTGCTCGATCTCGCAGCACAGCGCCGCCTCGGCCAGATTGGCCTCGGCCGGCGCGTCCCCCGCGACGGCGGCCAGGAAGCGCTCCGCCACCTTGTGGAACCAGTCGGGATGATGCGAGCCGTCGGATAGCGCCGGCAGCCCGGGCCAGCGCCGCTCGCCATGCTTGCCCGTGAGCACGAGCGTGTCGTCGTGGAGCTCGATGCGCCCGTCCGTGCCGTGCACCTCGACGCGGTTGCGCCGCTCCTCCGCCGCCCAGGTCAGGAGAATGTCCGCGCTCGCGTCGGCGAACCCGAGCCGCACCGAAGCCGTGTCTTCGACGGCGAAGGCCGTGTGTCGGCGCGTCTCGAGCCGCGCGCCGACGCTCCGCGGCCGCGAGCCGACCCAGGCCGGCAGCACGTAGAAGACGTGCCAGCCGTGATCCGTGAGGACGCCGCCGCCCGCCACCGTGGGGTCCACCCGCCAGTTGCCCTCGCTGCCGTCCCCCGCCGCGGCCGGTCTCACCCGGAGCGTCTCCCAGACAATGCGCCGCACCCGGCCTATCTCACCCTGCCGGATGAGCTCGTCCGTCAACGAGAGTATCGGCGCATGGTGCCAGTTGTGCACGGTGTGGAGCACCCGGGCCGCCCTGGCGGCGGCCGAAGCGACGCGGGCCAGGTCTCCGTGCGAGCTGATGAGCGGCTTCTCGCACAGCACGTGAAGGCCCCGGCCAAGGGCGCTCTCGATGAGCGGCGCGTGGCTCGAGGGGGGAGTGCAGATGTCCACGAAGTCCAGCGGCTCGCCGGCCAGCAGCTCGTCGGGCGAGTCGTACCAGCACGCGCCGGGCAGCCGCGACTCCAGCGTCGCGCGCTGGGCGGGGCGGGCGTCGGCGGCGGCCACGATGCGGACGTCCGGGCGGCCGAGCCATCCGGGCAGGTGTCCGTGGATGGCAACATTGCCGAGCCCGATCACGGCGCCGCGCAGCATGCTACTGGAGCCGGTGCTCCCGGACTATCGTCTCCAGGGCCTCGTCGAGGATGGCGAGCCCGTCGAGCGCGGTCTCTTCACGGATGATCAGCGGCGGGTTGATCCGCACCGTCGGAGAATAGGTCATCGCGGCGAGCCCGCGCCTGAGGCACTCCTTGTAGAGCGCCAGGGTCACGTCCTTGCCGAGCGGCTCCTTGGTGCGACGGTCCTTGACGAGCTCCATGCCCAGCATCAGACCACGGCCGCGCACCTCGCCCACGCAGCGGTACTTCTCCTTCATCGCCGCGAGCCGCGTGAGCATGACGGCACCCACCCGATCGGCGTTCTTGACGAGGTCCTCCTTGAGGATGATCTCGAGCGCCGCCAGCCCCGCAGCGGCCGCGAGGGGATTGGCGCCGTAGGACGACGAGCTTGCCGAGGGGTTGGACCAGGGCTTGCGGCTGGTCAGTTCGTCCGTCGAGATCACGGCCGACAGCGGGAAGCCGCCGCCCATGCCCTTGCCGACGGTCATGACGTCGGGCACGACTCGGTCGTGGTCCGAGCCCCACATGGCGCCCGTGCGCCCGAAGCCGGTGATCATCTCGTCGCAGACGAGGAGCGCGCCTGCCTCCTTGGCGATCTGTTGGACCGCGCGGAGAAAGCCATCGGGCGGGATGATGTTGCCCGCCGTGCCCTGCATGGGCTCGACGATGATGGCCGCGATCTCGCCACCCGTCTGGTAGCGGATCACGTCGCGCACGTAGTCGGCGCAGGCGATGCCGCAATCGGGGTAGGTCAGCCGGAGCGGGCAGCGATAGCAGTCGGCGTACGGCGTCGAGTACTGCCCCGGCATGAAAGGACCCAGGTGGTGTTTGAAGTCGCTGCCGAGGAGGCCCAGGACGCCGCCCGTCTTACCGTGGAAACCGCCCCAGAACCCGATGACCTCGTCCTTGCCCGTCGCGGCCTTCGCGAGCCTCAACGCAGCCTCGACGGCCTCTGCGCCACCCGAGAACATCTGGATTCGCGTCAGCCCTTCGGGCGTTATCGAGGCGACCAGCTCGAGGAAGCGCGCGCGGGTCTCGGTGGTGAAGCTGCCGAACTGGAGCTTCTCCACCTGCCGCTTCAGCGCCTCGACGTAGTGCGGATGGCAGTGACCGACGGACCCGATGGCGATGCCGGCGATGAAGTCGATGTACTCCTGGCCGTCCTCGTCCACGAGCGTGCACCCCTGCCCGCGCGCCATGGCCAGCCCCGCGTAGATCGCGAAGCCCTGCATGCCGGCCGCGGCGTGGCGCCGCTCGCGCTCGACGATGTCCCTGGACCGCGGCCCCGGCTCGCGCATCTCGCTCATCTCGGCGTCTCCCGGAAGCGCAGCCAGAGGTACGCGGCGATGACGGAGGCCGCCTCCTCGCGGAAGAGCGCGAAGCTCGGCCACGCGTTGAGGTCGATCAGCACGAGCTCGCCCGAGGCGGTCGCGATGCAGTCGCCGCCGTAGATCTCGAGACCGAGCGCGGCGGCCGCCTGGCGTACGAGGTGCCTGAGCGCGCGCTCGTCGAAGGCGTGGTGGCTGAGCTGCTGGTCCTTGTGGTAGAACCACCGGAACCAGGGCGGCTCGCCATGGGCGCCGCCGCGGGGACCGATGCCGTAGAACTTGATCAAATCCCCGTCCACGTGCGGCTGGATGACGGCGCGCGGGATCGCGCGCGCTGCTAAGCCCTCGAGCGCGCGCGCGACGGCCGCCGCGTCCGCGGCATGGACGACGTCGCCCTCCTGCGTGTTGTGGACGTCGGCGCGCTTGACCCAGACGGGCCGCGGCGCGGCGACGCGCTCGCCCGACGTCGCGACCAGCTGGCTCTGGATGAAGGGCACGCGCGCCTCGGCGAATTGAGCGATCATGCGGGCGCGATAGGTGTTGAGCACGGCGGCCGGGCTGTTGACCTCGCGGGCGCCGGCGGCTTCCAGTGCCGCGAGCGCCTCGAGCGCCCCGGACTGCTCGCACATGAGGAAAATGCCGCGCGGCCTGGGGTCGGTCACGACACCGAGCTCGTCCGGCGTCTTGAGGTCCACCTGGAAGCCCCTGGCCTCGAGGCCCTTCGCGGTCAGACGCAGGATCTCGGCGTCGTCGCTCTCGCGTCCCGGCGAGTGCTTCTCCTCCCGGAAGATGCCCCAGCAGTACGGATCCGTCACAACGTCCCTCCCTGTCGGCTCACGAGGCGCGCGCGGCCAAGGCTTCGGCCAGCGCGACGTCTTCGGCTCTATCCACGTCCACGACGGTCTCGATCACGTCCCCGTACATCGGCTCGCCGGAGTCCACCAGCCAGGCCAGGTGCTCTCGCAGCCTGCCGAGGCCGGCCGGCGGCTCGATGCGCCGTACCCGCTCCGACAGCAGGTACACGCCTGCCGTCACGAGCGCCGGCGACTCGCCCCCGAGGGCGGTGATACGGCCTCGGGCGTCCAGCACCGCCCCGAGCGGCTTCTCGTCGGCGACGAGCGGCGTCACCGCCAGCACCGTCGCCTCGCGCGGCCGGCGGCGCGCGGCCTCCACGAAGCGTGCAAAGTCGGCCGCGCGGCACCAGGCATCCACTGTCGAGACCAGCATGCGCCCCGCGCCGGGACCGCCGGCGACCTCGCGGAAGCTCTCGAGCGACGAGGCGGTCGTCTTCACGGTCAGCCGGAGGTCGAGCTCGGGGAAACGCCGGCGGACCCATGCCGCGCAGTCGCGCTCCCGCTCGTTGACGATGATCGACAACCGCGTGATGCCCGCCGCGACGAAGTTCAGGATCGCCGACTCGATCAGCGGCACACCGGCCACCAGCACCATCGGCTTGGGCACGACCCAGCCGGCTTGCCTCAGGCGGCTGCCTTCGCCGGCGGCGATGATCCCGCCCAGCAGGCCCGGCGACCCAGAGAGGACCGGCTCCAATGTCACGGCAGCAATCCCTCCAGGTCGCGCAGCGACGGGATCACCCGGTCGCCCGGACAGCACGGCCGCCCCTGGCGGGCCGGGTCCGGTGTGAGCCAGATGTGCGCCATGCCGGCCGCCCGCGCTCCCGCCATGTCCCGGGCCAGCGAGTCGCCGACCATGACCGCTCGGCCCGGCATGATCCCCAGCGCGTCCACGGCCGTCACGAAAATGCGCGGGTCCGGCTTGCTGATGCCGACCCGCGACGAGTCTACGATGACGCCAAAGTACCGCCGAACCTGAGCATTATCGCACACCGTCGCGAGATTGCCATAGAAGTTGGACACCATGCCGAGGCGGTAGCGGCGGGCGAGCCGCTCCAGAATGGGCGCGTTCGCCTCGAAGCAGGCGCGGGCGTCGGCGAGGAAGCGCGCCGCGACCCGCGAGCCAAGCGCCGCGTCGTCCGGCCGAAGTGCCTGCGCCACGCCGTCGGCGACGCGGCGAACGGTGTCCTGGAGCGTGAGGCTCTCGGGAACGGCTCCGACGAGGGCATCGTCGGCCGCGTAGAAGACGGGATCGAAGCGCGCGGACTCGACCGCGACGCCCTCGCTCTCGAAGAGGTGGTGAAAGCGCTCCTTCCAGCTGAGACCCTCGGCGTCGAGCGTCCCCCCAAAGTCGAACAAGACCGCGGAATCCACGAGGCGCCCGGGGCTATGACAGCCCGACGGAGCGGCGCGCCCGGACCATGTGCTCGTCGAGGCGCTCCGCGGTCTCGGCGCTGATGTCCCCCAGGTCCTGCGCGAAATGGATCATGTTGCGCACCTGATTGAGCGCGCGGATGACTTCGGCCTTCTCGCCGCTGACGCCCCGCTGCATGGCGGCGAGCGCCGCCTGCTCGAGCGCGGAGCCGACCGAGGCGCGCGCCTCGGGTGAGAGCGGCCGCGTGGAGCGGAACACTTCGAGCGCGAGCGTGTAGAGCAGGCCGGACGGCGACGACGGCCCTGCGGGCGCGATCGGCGTGTCCGCGTAGTCGATAGCGGGCGCCGCGGCGGCCAGGGCCTTCTCGATCGCGCGCCCCAGGTAGTCGAAGTCGATGGGCTTGAGGAGGTAGTCCATGGCCCCGAGCGCGAGCGCCTCCTTGGCGCGGTCCGCGTCCTCCTGCTCGGCCATGACGAGCACGCCCACATGCACGTTGACCTCCCGGATGCGCTTGAGCGCCTCGAGCCCGTCGGCCTCGCCGAGCCGCACGCTGATGAGGACGGCCTCGGGGCGCTCCCTGTCGAGCTCCGCCAGCGCTTCGGCGACGTTGTGCGCGCGCGCGATGGTGAGTCGTTTGCCGCCGAGGAAGTCGGACAGCAGCTCGACCGTGGCGGGCTCGTCGTCCACGATGAGGATGGTCCCGCGCGTGACAGCCATCCGCTCTAGCGTCCTCCGGGGAGCGCTCGGGGCCCTAGCCCGCCGTCGCGCGCTCCACCCAGACCGCGACGCCGGCCAGCGCCTCGTCGAGGCGGGAGGCGTCCGGGCCGCCGCCCTGGGCCAGGTCCGGGCGCCCACCGCCCTTGCCGCCCACGGTTTGCGCGACCTGCTGGATGAGCTTGCCGGCCTGCAGGCGCTTGCTGAGGTCCTTGGAGACCGAAGCGACCAGGTTGACCTTGCCCTCCACGGCCGAGCCGAGGCAGATCACGCCGGGGCCCATCCGCTCGCGCAGGGTGTCCATCACCGAGCGCAGCCCTTCGGCGTCGAGGCCGTCGAGTCGCGCCGCGAGCACGGCCACGCCCGCCACGGTCTTCGCAGACGCGGCCAGGTCCTGGGCCTGGTTCTTCGCGAGGCGGGCCTCGAGCTGCTGGAGCTGCTTCTCGAGCTGCTTCTGCTCGTCGAGGAGCTTCTGGAGGCGTCGCGGCAGCTCGAGCGGCGGGATCTTGAGAAGGCTGGCCGACTCGCGCAGCGCCGTCTCCTCCTGGCCCACGTGTTTCCGCGCGGCGTCGCCCGTCACGGCCTCGATGCGGCGAACCCCCGAGGCGACGGCGCCCTCGGAGACGACCTTGAAGAGCCCGATCTGCCCCGTCGCGTCGAGGTGGGTGCCGCCGCACAGCTCGGTGGAGAAGTCGCCGATCCTGATGACGCGCACGCGGTCGCCGTACTTCTCGCCGAAGAGCGCCATGGCCCCGCTCCTGAGCGCGGCCTGAAGATCCATCTCCGCCGGCGTGACGACGATGTTGGCCTCGACGTGCTCGTTGACGAGGTCCTCGACCTTCTCGACCTCTCCGTCCTTGAGGCCCATCCCGTGGGAGAAGTCGAAGCGCAGGTGATCGGGCGCGACGAGGGAGCCCGCCTGGGTCACGTGGGTGCCGAGGATCCTCCTGAGCGCGGCGTGGAGCAGATGGGTCCCGGTATGGTGGAGCCTCAACCCCTGGCGGCGGCGTGACTCGACGGACACGGCCACCTCTTCGTTCTCGCGCAGGCGGCCCTGGGTGACGCGAACGCGGTGGACGATCAGATGGCCGCCGCGGTAGTACGTGTCCTCGATGGCCCCGTGCCCATCGCGCCCCATGATGGCGCCGCTGTCGCCCATCTGGCCGCCCGACTCCGCGTAGGCTGGCGTGCGGTCGAGGATGACCTCGACGACCTGGCCCTCTCCCGCCTCGATGAGCCGCCGCCCCTCGCCGACCAGGGCCAGGATCCGCGCGGGCGTCGCCAACTGCGTGTAGCCGAGGAACACGGGCTTGGCGATCTCCGACGAGAGCTGGCGGTAGATCTCGAGCGTGCCGTCGCTCTCGGCGTGACCCGCGCCGAACGAGGCGCCCTCGCGCGCGCGCGCGCGCTGAGCATCCATCTCGGCCTCGAACTGCTGCATGGCCTCGGGCGGCACGGACCAGCCGGCGTCCTGGAAGACCTCCTGGGCGAGATCGGTCGGGAAGCCGTGGGTGTCGTAGAGCGTGAAGAGGAACTTCCCGTCGGCGACGTGGAGCGCGTCCTGTGCGTGGGCCTCGAGGTACTCGCGGATCTTGGCCGTGCCGAGGCCCAGCGTCTCGCTGAAGCGCTCCTCCTCCTGCCTCACCGCCGCGGCGACGTGGCCCCCTGCCTCGACGATCTCCGGGTACGCTTCACCCAGGATCTCGACCACGGTCGGGATCACCGACCAGAGAAAGGGCCGTTCGAGCCCGAGCATGCGGCCGTGACGCATGGCCCGCCGCATGATCCGGCGCAGCACGTAGCCGCGCCACTCGTTCGACGGCGTCACGCCGTCGGTGATGAGGAAGGTGGCCGCGCGCGCGTGGTCGGCAATCACCCGCATCGAGACGTCGTGCCGGGCTTCCGCGCCGTAGCGCTTCGAGGCGAGCTGCTCGACGCGGTTGATGAGCGGGCGGAGGAGGTCGGTGTCGTAGCTCGACTGCACGCCCTGCAAGACCGCGGCGACGCGCTCGAGGCCCATGCCCGTGTCGATCGAGGGCTTGGGCAAGGGCGTCATCTTCCCCGACGCGTCCCGCTTGAACTGCATGAAGACGAGGTTCCAGATCTCGAGCCAGCGGTCGCAGTCGCAGGCGGGGCCGAGACACCGCCGTCCGGCCTGCTCCAGGGCGCACGGCAGGTGGTCGCCCTGGTGAAAGTGGACCTCCGAGCAGGGACCGCAGGGTCCGGTGTCGCCCATCGCCCAGAAATTGTCCTTCTCGCCCAAGCGCAGGATGCGGTCGTCGCTCATGCCGGCGACCTTCTTCCACAGGGCGAACGCGTCGTCGTCATCGGTGAAGACGGTCGCCTTGAGCCGGCCCTCCGGCAGCCCCCACTTCGCGGTGAGAAGCTCCCAGCAGAACTTGATCGCGTCCTCCTTGAAGTAGTCCCCGAAGGAGAAGTTGCCCAGCATCTCGAAGAAGGTGTGATGCCGCAGCGTGCGGCCGACGTTTTCCAGGTCGTTGTGCTTGCCGCCCGCGCGGACGCACTTCTGGGCGGTGGCGGCGCGCACGTAGTCGCGGCGCCCCTCGCCGAGGAAGACCTTCTTGAACTGGACCATGCCCGCGTTGGTGAAGAGCAGCGTCGGGTCGTTGGCGGGCACGAGGGGCGACGAGCGCACCACCGCGTGCCCGTGGCTGCGGAAGTACTCCAGGAAGCTCTGGCGAAGCTCGTTGCCCGTCATGGCCATGGCGTCATTATACCGGGGCTCAGTCGGCCGGTGCGTCCACGTCGGGGCGCATCCCGGTGAGCGCCGCGAGCGTCCGCATCACGACCACCGGCGGGTACCCGCGGCGCACGAGGTAGTCGCGGAGTCGCGGCGCCGCCCGCTCGCGCCCGGACCGCAGCAGGGCCGGCAGCCGGCGGCGCCCGGCCTCGAGGCACCGATCCGCCTCGGGCGCCTCCTCGAATGCGGCGGCAACCGCCGCTGCGATCACGTCGCGGGAAATGCCCTTCTGGAGGAGCTCCTGGCGGAGGCGCCGGCTGCCGACCCGGCGGCCGCGCGCGCGCGACTCGGCCCAGAAGCGCGCGAAGGAGGCATCGTCCACGTAGCCTCGCGAGACCAGCTCGGCGACGACCTCGCGGGCCACCTCGTCGGGCGCCCCGCGACGTCTGAGCCGGCTGGTCAGCTCGCGGGCGCTCCACGCTTTGCGGGCAAGAAGGTCGAAGGCCGCCAGCTTGGCGGCCTTGGCGTCCAGCTCCCGCCGCTCCCGGGGCCCGCGCACCGGGCGGCGGCCCCGCGGCGACATGCCCTCAGGCCCGCTTGGCGGGGCCGGGCAGCCTGCCGACGGTGGGCGCGCCCACGAAGCCGGGGCTGCCCGGCTCCCAGGTCATCTCACCGGTCGAGAAGATGCCCTTGACCTTGAGGTCGAAGTCGTCAGGGTTGGTCGCGGCGTCACGCGCCGTCTCGTAGGTCACGAGCTCCTGGCGGTAGAGGCCGAGCAGCGACTGGTCGAAGGTCTGCATGCCGTACTGCGCCTGCCCAGCCCCGATAATGCTCGGGATCTGCGTGGTCTTTTGGGGATCGCGGATGGAATCGCGGATGAGTCCGGTGGCCACCATCACCTCGACCGCGGGCACCCGGCCCTTGCCGTCGGCGCGAACGACGAGACGCTGGGAGATAACGCCCTCGAGCACACCCGAGAGCTGGCTGCGGATCTGGTCTTCCTGGTGGGGCGGGAAGATCGAGATGATGCGGTTGATGGTCTCCGAGGTGTTGAGGGTATGGACAGTCGAGAGCACGAGGTGGCCCGTCTCCGCGGCGTGCAGCGCTACCTCCATGGTCTCGGCGTCGCGCATCTCGCCGACGAGGATGATGTCCGGGTCCTGGCGGAGGGCGGCGCGCAGCGCCTGCGCGAAGCTCGTCGAGTCCTGGCCGATCTCGCGCTGGCTGATGACGCACTTCTTGTCCTCGTGCACGAACTCGATCGGGTCCTCGATAGTGACGATGTGGTCGTTGCGCGTCCGGTTCATGAAGTCGATCATGGCCGCCAGCGTCGTGGTCTTGCCCGAACCGGTGATGCCGGTGACCAGCACCATCCCGCGCCGCTCAAGGGACAGCCGCTCGAGCACCTTGGGCAGGTGCAGCTCCTCGAAGGCCGGGATGCGCTCGGGGATGTGGCGGAGCACGGCGCGCACGTCGCCCTGGCAGAGGAAGACGTTGATGCGGAAGCGACCGACGCTCGGAACCGTGTGGGCGAGGTCCATCTCCTCGCCTTCCATCAGCGCGTTGTAGCGGATCTCGCCCAAGAGCGTCATGGCCGTCTTGCGCATGAAGTCGCGCGTGACCGCCGGCAGGTCGTCCTGTGTCTCCAAGTGGCCGTGCACCCGCACGATGGGGCGCGAGCCGGACTTGAGGTGCAGGTCGGAGGCGCTGCGCTTCACGCACTCGGTCAGGAGCTGATGGAAGTCCATGGGCGCTCCTATTTGACCACTTTCTGGGGCTCTGCCGGCGCCGGCGCGCCGCCGACCGGCCGCAGGCCCAGGGCGGCCCGCACCTTGACCTCGAGATCCGCCATGAGCTTGGGGTTGTCTCTGAGGTACTTCTTGGCGTTCTCGCGTCCCTGGCCGATCCGCTCGGTCTTGTACGTGTGCCACGTGCCGGACTTCTCCACGAGGTTTTGCTCGACCGCGGCGTCGAGGACGGAGCCTTCCCGCGAGATGCCTTCGCCGTAGATGACGTCGAACTCGGCCTCGCGGAACGGCGGCGAGAGCTTGTTCTTCACCACCTTGACCTTGGTGTGCACACCGATCGACTCGGTGCCGTTCTTGATCGTTTCCTGCCGCCGGATGTCGAGACGGATGGACGAATAGAACTTCAGCGCGCGGCCGCCCGTCGTCGTTTCGGGCGAGCCAAACATAATGCCTATTTTTTCGCGGATCTGGTTGATGAAGATCACCGCGCCGCCCGAGCGCGCGATGGCCGCCGTGAGCTTCCGGAGCGCCTGGGACATGAGCCGCGCCTGCAGGCCAGGCAGCGAGTCGCCCATGTCGCCGTCGAGCTCGGCGCGCGGGACCAGCGCCGCGACCGAGTCGATCACGATAACGTCCACGGCGTTCGAGCGCACCAGCGTCTCGGCGATCTCCAGCGCCTGCTCGCCCGTATCGGGCTGCGAGATCAGGAGCTCGTCGGTGTTGACGCCCAGCTTCTTGGCGTAGATCGGGTCGAGGGCGTGCTCGGCGTCGATGAAGGCGGCCGTGCCACCCCCGCGCTGCGCCTCGGCGATGATGTGCAGTGCCAGCGTCGTCTTGCCCGAGGACTCCGGGCCGTAGATCTCGGTGACGCGCCCGCGCGGGATGCCGCCGATGCCGAGCGCGACGTCGAGGGACAGCGCCCCCGTCGGGATGACCGCGATCTCGTCGAATACACCGCCCTGGCCGAGGCGCATGATGGCGCCCTTGCCGAACTGCCGGTCGATGGACGCGATCGCCAGGTCGAGGGCCTGCCGCCGATCGCTCTTCGCTACTTCAGCCATGGGTTCTCCTCCGAGGCGCGTAAACGCCCAATTCGACGAGCAGTTTAATCATTGTAGGGGCCCGTGGACCCCAAAGTCAATCAACGCGTCCGACGCACACATCCTGACGCACTCTCCGAGCGTGTCAATGTTCCGAAAGCGATACGCGGACGAGCGAATCAGACGTCATACTCGGAAGACAGCGGCACGGAGGCGATGCCCGTGTAGCGCGCTCCGGAGGTGTACAGGTCGCTCCGCATGAGCGCGATCGAGTTGACGAGCATGGTGCCCAGATCTGTGGCCGCCCCGCGCATCACCGCCGCGCGGAGCTCCGGCATGCCCTCGCGCCGATAGCGCTTCTCGACGACGACGCGGCCGATGGTGACGTGCGCCTGCCAGGCGCGCGCCTCGATCGGCACGCCCCGCCTCTCGAGCGTCTCGGCCACCCGGGCCTGCAGCCGCTGCACCTGCGGCCCGCCCTCCGAGACACCCACCCAGAGGGTGCGCGGGTGGTCGAGACCGGGAAAGGCGCCCAGCCCTCTCAGGCTCAGCGTGAAGGTCGGCACGCCCGAGGCGGCCTCCTCGAGCGCCGGCACCACGTCGGCCAGCTGCTCCTCCGTCTGGTCGCCCAGGAACCGGAGCGTCAGGTGGAGGTTGTGGGGCGCCACCCAGGCGACGGCCTTCGAGAGCGGGCGCAACCGGTCGATCTGCGCGGCGATGGCCCGTCTGATCGTCTCGTCCAGCAGGACGGCGACGAAGGCGCGAGGCATCAGCCCAGGATCCGGCGGCGGAGCATGTCGAGCGCCGTCTGGGAGGACTGCCACTTGATCGCCACGCGGTCGCCGGCGAAGTGGCAGCGGCGCGTCTCGACGCCGGCCGGCGTCGCGCAGCCGATGTAGACCGTGCCGACCGGCTTCTCCGCGCTTCCGCCGTCGGGGCCGGCGATGCCCGTGACCGCCAGCCCACACGGAGAGCCCGAGATACGGCAGATGCCCGCCGCCATGGCGAGGGCGACGGGCGCGCTGACGGCGCCGTGGGCCCGCAGGAGCTGCTCGGGGACACCCAGGAGCTCTTCCTTGGCGCGGTTCGAGTAGACGATGACACCGCGCTCGACGTAGCGCGACGAGCCCGCGATATTGGTCAGCCGGTGGCCGAGGAGCCCGCCCGTGCACGACTCGGCGAGCGAGACCGTCCATCCCCGCTCGAGGAGGAGCCGCCCGACCACGGCCTCGAGGAGGTCGTCGTCCTGACCATAGCAGTCGGCGCCGAGCGCCGCGCGCACCAGGGCCTCGACCGGTGCCAGCGCGGCTTCGGCCAGCGCGCGGGTGGCGCCGCGCGCGAGCAGCCGGACGTGGACGTCGCCCTCGACCGGCATGCAGGAGACGGTGACGTCGCCCTCCTTGCCGAGCCATGAGTCAACGCGCGCCTCGGCATCCGCCGCCGAGAGCCCGGTCGTCAGGAGCACGCGCTGGACGACCGACTCCTCAGCCGAGAACCCGGCCGATGCCTTGAGAAAGTCGTTCACCATGCTCCCGAGGTGGGGAGAGCCCACCGGCAGGACGACCACGATCCCGTTCTTCCTCGCGAGCGACCAGCCGTCCCAGCCGTCGGGAGTCGACGGCAGGAGTAAGGCGCCTTTGGGCAGAAGCCCGAGCCTGTCGAGCCTCCTCGGCATGGCCTGGCCGCGCTGGGCGAAGGAGCTCTCGAGCAGCGCCAGGCGCCGCTCGTTGAGGACGAGCCGCGCGCCCGTGATGCGGGCGATCACGCGGGGCACCAGCTCGCCCGCCGAGCCGCCGGGCTCTGCGAGCACGACCGTGAGCCCGCCGGCCTCGAGCGCTCCGCGGAGCGCGGGCTCGAGGGCCTCCTCGCTCGGGTCCACGATGTGGCGCGAGACGACCAGCGCGCCCAGGGCGGCGAGCGCGCGCGCCACCTCCCGGGCCGCCCGGTCATCGGCGCCGCCGTCCGACACCGTCAGCACATGAGCGGGGCTCATCGCGGCACGCCAAAAAGCATGCGCGCGCCCATGACCAGCACGAGCGCGTACACGCCCGCGATCAAGTCGTCGACCATGACGCCGAAGCCGCCGCGCAGGGCTTGGGCCTCGCGCGCGGGAAAGGGCTTCCAGATGTCGAAGAGGCGAAAGAGGAGGAACGCGCAGAAGAGGACGGCGGGCGTGCGCGGGAGCAGCGCCACCGATACCATCATACCCGCCACCTCGTCGATAACGATCACGCCGGGGTCCTTGCGCCCGAGGGCGTCCTCGACGCGACGCGAGGCCCAGATGCCGACGACGATGACGGCCGCGAGCGCGGCCCACAGGCCGAACCCGGAGAACGGGATGAGCCAGAGCCCGATAGCCGCGACCAAGCTGCCGGCGGTGCCGGGCGCAATGGGGAAGTAGCCGGCTCCCGCGCCGCTGGCGATGACGAAGGCCAGGCGGTCGGCGGCGCGGATCGGCTATTTCCCCACGAGCTCGTAACCGTCCACTTCGACGATGCGGACCTCTGCGAAGCGTCCGGGGGTGAGCTGGGGATTGCGCAGATACACGACACCGTCGATCTCCGGCGCCTGCCCCGCGGTCCTCCCCTCGAACGGAAAGGCGGGGTCGGCGCTCCTGCCGTCCACGAGGACGGTCTGCTTCGTGCCGTACAGCGCCTTCTGGCGCTCCCAGGCCAGGCGGTCCTGAAGATCCTGTACTTGGTGCGCGCGCTCGGCCATCACGGCGGCGGGCACCTGACCCGGCATGGTCGCGGCGGGCGTGCCCTCCTCGACCGAGAAGGTGAAGACGCCCAGGCGGTCGAAGGCCGCGTCTTCCACGAAGGCGAGCAGGTTGTCGAAGGTGGCGTCCGTCTCGCCGGGGAAGCCGACGAGGACCGTGGTGCGGATCGTGATACCGGAAATCGCGTCCCGGAATTGCGCGACGATCTCCTTCATCCGGCGCGCCGTCACGGCACGGCGCATGGCGCGGAGAATGGCGTCGTCGCCGTGCTGCACCGGCATGTCGAGATACGGGACCACGCGCGCGCGCCGCCACTTGTCCACGAGGCGATCGCTCACGTGCGCGGGATGGAGGTACATGGGCCGGATCCACGGCATGCGCGTGTCGGACAGTGCGAGGAGCAGATCGCCGATGTCGCCGTTGCCGGGCAGCTCGCGGCCATAGGCGAGCGTGTCCTGGGACACGAGCACGGCCTCCTGGATACCCTGCCTGGCCAAGCCTTCGACCTCGGCCACGATGTCCGTGAGCCTCCGGCTCCTGTGCGCGCCCCTGAACTGGGGGATGGCGCAGAAGGTGCAGCCCATGTCGCACCCTTCGGCGATCTTCACGTAGGCGTAGGGGAGGCGGGAGGTCAGCAGCCGCGGAGTCGTCGAGTCGTAGAGGTATCCGGGCGGCGCGCTCGTGACCCAGTCCTGTCTGCCGTCGGCCTGGTTGACGAGATCCACGATCCTGTCGAGCTCGGACGTGCCGAGTATCGCCGTGACCTCGGGGATCTCGCTCATGATCTCCCCGCCGTAGCGCTGGGTCAGGCACCCCGTCACGATCAGCGCCCGCGCGCGACCGGCTTCCTTCACGCGCGCCAGCTCGAGAATGGTCTGGACCGATTCCTCTCGCGCCCGGTCGATGAAGGCGCAGGTATTGACGACGAGGCAGTCGGCCGTCTCGGCGACATCCGTGATCTCGTGGCCTTCGCTGACGAGCATGCCAAGCATCAGCTCGGAGTCCACCTGGTTCTTCGGGCAGCCGAGGGTGGTGAAATGGACTTTCATGACGCGGCTTTATGATCCCACACCGCGTCATGGAGAGTCAAACCCGTGGGCCGCGGAACAAGTTTGAGCGCGGCGGGTTACAGGTGTATGGTACCCGCCATGTCAGGCCTGCTCCGGTCGGCCCGACCCTCCCTCGTGGCGCTCCTGGCCACTGCCCTCGTCATGGGCGTCAATGGTTTCGAAGGCGCGGTCCACTCGGTCCATCATCTGCCCGCCCACGTCGAGGCTCACGCCCACGACTACACGGGCCACGGGCATCACGAGCAGGGCGAGCCGCCGGTCCGGGAGACGGCGGAGGCCTGCTACGTCGCGGCGGCGGCCTCCCATGCCGCGGCCACATCCGTCGAGCCGCCCGCGGCGCTGGCCCTGGCGCCCGCCGCGCTCGAGCTGGTGGCGCTCGGCGCTCCCGGCGCCCCGCGAATCAGCGGGCGAGAGCCCGGCTCCGGACGCGCGCCACCCTCCCTTCGCAGCGTTTCAAGCTAACCCGCCGCCACTCGGGAGCGCCTCCGGCGACGTACGCCTCGCGCCCCGAGGCGCGGCAGCGTTTCCACCTGCGAACGGAGGGGCCCCGATGACATCGCGCCGTCTCGCTTCAGCAACGGCCAGCGTGCTGCTGACCCTGACCTTATGCCCCGCGGGGGCCGCCGCGCACGGGCTGGCGGGCAAGCGCTTCTTCCCGTCCGCCCTCACGATCGACGACCCGTTCGTCTCCGACGAGCTTTCGCTCCCGACCTTCTTTCACATCAGGCAGCCCGGGGACGCCGAGTCACCGCCCGGGCAGATCACCAACGTCTCGGGCGAGTGGTCGAAGCGCATCTTTCCCGACCTCGGACTGACGCTCGCGGGAGACTGGACCCTGCTCGACCCCGCGCCGAACGGCAGGACGGAAAGCGGCCTTGGCAATCTCGAGATGACCCTCAAGTACCAGTTCTTCACCAGCGCGGCCCACGAGACAATCCTCTCGGCCGCGTTCGGCTGGGAGGCTGGCGGCACGGGCAGGAAGAAGATCGGCGCGGAGTCATTCGACGTGTTCAAGCCCGCGATCCTGTTCGGCAAGGGATTCGGCGACCTGCCCGAGCCGCTGGCGTGGGTGAAGCCCCTCGCCGTCACGGGCCTCATCGAAGGCGTGCTGCCGGGACGCAGCGGCAACAAGACCTTCTCCCTCAGCGACGACGGCGACCTCGAGATCGAGGTCGAGAAGAACCCCAACGTCCTGCACTGGGGCTTCGCCGTCATGTACAGCCTGCCGTATCTTCAGTCCTTCGTGAAGGACGTCGGGCTGCCGGCCATCATCAGGCAGTTGATCCCGATCGTGGAGATCGACATCAACAACCCGCTCGATCGGGGCTTCGCGGGCAAGACCACGGGCACGGTCAACCCCGGCATCATCTGGGCGGGCAAGCACTTCCAGCTCGGGTTGGAGGCCATCCTGCCGATCAACGAGCGGACGGGCAAGAACGTGGGCATTCGCGGCCAGGTGCACTTCTTCCTGGACGACATCTTCCCCAACACGCTGGGCAAGCCGCTCTTCAAGTGGTGAGCATGACGGCGGCGCGCGCGCTTGTCGCTCTGGCGGCGCTTCTCCTGGGAGCGGGTACGGGCTGGAGTCACGCCTTCCTCGACCGCGCCGAGCCGCGCGTGGGGAGCACGGTCAAGTCGCCGCCGTCGCAGGTGCGCGCGTGGTTCACGCAGAGCCTCGAGCCGGCCTTCAGCACGCTCGAGGTCGTCAACGAGCGAGGCGACCGGGTGGACCGGGGACCGGCCAAGGCCGATGCCGCCAATCCAGTGCTTCTCCAGGTGCCGCTCAAGCCCCTCGGTCCAGGCACCTACCGCGTCAAGTGGCGCGTGCTCTCGGTGGACACCCACGTCACCGAGGGGGATTTCACCTTCCGCGTCGAGGGCGGCCCGTAGCGCCTGCTACTGCGTTTTGCCTGAAAGCTCCACGATCTTGCCCGCGCGGAGCACCTTCATCGTGAAGGGGGTGCCCTGCGGCGAGGTGGCCAGCCTGCTCCGGATCTTCTCGACGTTGTCGTCCGAGCCCACGGGCATGCCGTCGACAGAGAGGATGATGTCGCCCCCCACGGCGATTTGCTGGCCGCCGATGGTGGCGATCTTGTCGCCGCCCAGCAGGCCCATGTCCCAGCCCGACGAGCCCTGGGCCACCGTCTTGACGAGGAAGCCGGCGGGCTCGGGAAGGTTGAAGATGGCGGCCAGCTCGCCCGTCAGCATGGTGCCGTCGATGCCGGTCCAGAACGACTTGCGCTCGAGCAGGAGCTTCTTGGCCGTGTTGATGGTGACGACGAAGCCCAGCCCCTCGCTGCCGCCCGACTTCGAGATGTTGTGGCTGACTATGCCGATGACGTCGCCCGCCATGTTGAACATGGGCCCGCCAGAGTTGCCCGTGTTGATCGTCGCGGTGGTCTGGAAGAACTCCGCCAGGGGCATGCTCTTGTAGACCGTGTTGGGCGGCCAGCGCGCGCTGATCCACCCCGCGCTCATCGAGTGCGCGAGGCCGTAGGGCGCGCCGATGACGATGACCTGGTCGCCGACCCTGACTGCGCGCGAGTCCGCCATCTTCGCCGCCTGCATTCCCGGCGGCACCCGCGCCAGCTGGAGCAGCGAGAGATCGGCGGCCGGCTCGGACGCCACGATCGTCGCGGCCACGCGCTCGCCCCCCATCGCCTCGACGGTGACCTCGTCCATCGCGTTGACGACGTGGGCCGCGGTCATCACCTTGCCGTCGGCCGAGATCAGCACGCCCGAGCCGGTCTCGCTGAAGCGCGTGATGCCCGTGTTCGAGACGTCGCGTCCCCTGGCGCGGATGACGACCACGGAGGGATTGGCCCTGCGGAAGACCTCGTTCAGGTTCTGAGCCTCGGCCGGCGCGTCGAGCGCGGGCAGCGCGAGGGCCGCGAGCAATGCGGCGAGGAGCGCCCTCATCAGGTGGAGCGGTAGTTCGTGAACTGGAGCGCGATCCCGAGATCCTTCGACTTGACGAGCGCGATGACGGCCTGGAGATCATCGCGGTTCTTGCCCGAGACGCGCACCTGCTTCTCCTGAATCGAGGCCTGGACGCGGATCTTCGAGTCCTTGATCAGGCGCACGATCTCCTTGGCCTTCTCCATGGGGATGCCGTCCTGGAGCGTGATGCGCTGGCGCACGGCGCCGCCGGCCGCGGGCTCCGGGTCCTTGATCGTGAGCGCCTTGAGGTCCACGCCGCGGCGGTGGAGCTTGGACTGGAGGATGTCGAGCACGGCCTTGAGCTTCATGTCATCGGCCGAGGTCAGGACGAGGTCCATCTTCTCTTCGCCGATCTCGTTCTTCGAGCCCTTGAGGTCGTAGCGCGTCTCGACCTCCCGCCTGGCCTGGTTGACGGCGTTGGCGACTTCCTGCATGTCCACCTTGCACGCGATGTCGAAGCTGTTCTCCGCGGCCATGACGTCTCCTACCGCCAAGCGTGACCTACCTGATGTCGAGCGGGACGACCGCCGTCCCCTTGGGCGGCGTGAACGCGAAGAGGGTATCACTGAGGGCGGGGTTGAGCGCAACCCGGTTGAACGACATCGTCACGGTGTTCCCCAGCTGGTCGTAGAGCACGGCCTGGCGGACCAGGTAGTGGTCCTTCGGATCGACCGTGAGAACGAGCCGCGTCAGGAGAGCCGTCGGCTTCTTGGGCGTGAGATCGAGGACGGGCCGGCCGGAGGCGTCCGTCTTGTTGGCCGGGTTCAGGAAGCGCACGGAAAACTCTTCGCGCACCTTGCCCAGCCCCTGGAGAAAGCTCCCGGCGGGGCCCGCCAGCGCCTTGGGCGCGTCACCCTTGTTGACCTGGTTGAGCTCGGGCGTGTAGACCCAGAGGTACTTGCCGTCGGAGATGATCTGCTGGGGTGCCGGGCTCTTGTACTCCCAGCGCATCCTGCCGCCCTTTTTCAGATAGACCGTGCCCTCGGCCGTGACGTCCTGCCCGAGGCTCTTGTTGCGCGCCACCTGGGTAAAGTCGGCCCGCAAGTCGTTCATCTTGCCGTACGTGGACTCGAGCGCGTTCACGACCTGGTCCAGCTCCTGCGCGGCCGCGGCGGCCGGAACAACGAGCATGCACGCAACGACGAGCGCTGCGAGGCCCCTCACCCTGCCCTCTCCCCCGAGGGGAGAGGGTGACCTCGGCCGCATCACTTGCCCCGCTTCGCCAGGTACTCGGGGCCGACCAGGATCTCGCGCGGCTTGGCGCCCTGGCCGGGACCGATGATGCGGTCCTGCTCCATCATGTCGATGAAGCGCGCGGCCTTCGGATATCCGAGCCCGAGGCGCCGCTGGAGAAACGAGATCGACCCGGAGCGCTGGGAGACCACGAGGGTGACCGCGTCCCAGTAGACGTCGTCCCGGTCCTCGTCGCCGCCGCCCTCCTCGGCGACCGGCGGCAGCTCGACCTTCTCGTAGATCGCCGAGCCCTGCTTGCGCAGGAAGTCGCAGACGGCCTTGACCTCGTTGTCGGCGACCCAGGAGCCGTGCACGCGCACTTGGCGCGACGCTCCCGGCGGCACGAAGATCATGTCACCGCGGCCCAGGAGCTGCTCCGCCCCGTTGCCGTCGAGCACCGTGCGGGAATCCACCTTGCTCGCCACCTGGAAGGCGATGCGCGTCGGGAAGTTGGCCTTGATGAGCCCCGTGACCACGTCCACCGACGGCCGCTGGGTCGCGATGATGAGGTGGATGCCGACGGCGCGCGCGATCTGCGCCAGGCGCACCAGCGAGTTCTGGACGTCGCCCGCCGAGACCATCATGAGGTCGGCCAGCTCGTCCACGAGGACGACCCAGTACGGCAGCTTCTCCTCGGGCGTCACTTCCTTGTTGTAACCATCGATGTTGCGCACGGCCTTGGCCTGGAACGCCTTGTAGCGCTCGTCCATCTTCCCCACGATCCATTTGAGCCGCGCCGAGGCCTCCTTGGCATCGGTGACCACGGGCGCCAGCAGGTGCGGGATGCCCTCGTAGACGCCGAGCTCGAGCCGCTTGGGATCGATGAGCAGGAACCGCACGTCGGCGGGCGTCGCCTTGTAGAGGAGCGAGCAGATCATCGTGTTGAGCCCGACGCTCTTGCCGCTGCCGGTCGAGCCCGCGATGAGCAGGTGCGGCATGGCCGTGAGATCGGACACCACGGGGTTGCCGGTCGTGTCCTTGCCGAGGGCCAGCGGCAGCTTGCCCTTGGACTCGACGAACTCCGGCGAGACCAGGATCTCGCGCAGGTAGACCGTCGAGATCTCCGGATTCGGCACTTCCACGGCGACCGTGCCGCGCCCCGGGATGGGGCCGATGATGCGCACCGCCGCGGCCTTCATGGCGAGCGCCAAATCGTCGGCAAGGTTGACGACCTGGCTGACCTTGACGCCGGCCGCCGGCTCGAACTCGTAGGAGGTGATGACGGGGCCGGGGCTCGCCTGGACGATGTGGCCGCTGACGCCGAAGTCCTCGAGCTTTTTCTTGAGCGTCTGCGCGTTGGCTTCGAGCTCCTCGCGCGTGCGCTTGAGCAGGGTGGCGGGCGGGGCCTGGAGCAGACCGACGGACGGCAGCTGAAAGGCGCGGGCGCCGCCCTTGCCGAAGTCGAAGGTTTCCTGCCACGCGAGACCCTTCTCGACGAGCGAGCCCTTGAGCTTGGCCGGCTCCTTGACGACGAGACGGGGCGGCTCCGCCGGTCCTTGGGGCTCGACGGCAGGATCGAGGCGCCCGGCGGGGGCGGATCGCGAGCCGGCGACCGCCTTTCCCCCGCCGCCGAAGAAGGGTAGGGCCGAGAGCCTGTCGCCCGCGGCGCGCGACATCGTGTGGAGCGACACCCGCGTGATGAAGAGCACGGCGACGGGAATGATGGCGACGAGGACGATCCAGGCTCCCACGGTGCCGACCGAGACGCGGAGGGCATCCGACACGGCCCAACCGAGAACGCCACCCTTGTGGATCCGCTGCTCCGTAAGCGTGTCGGACAGACGCGTGAGGATGCCCGTGACGCTGATCAGGAGGAGACCGAGACCCACCGCCGCGGGCCATCCCGTGACCATGCGCGAGCGGATGAAGGCCGAGGCGCCGTAGCCCGCCAGGAGCAGCGGGAAGAGATAGCCCGCGTAGCCGAAGGCCCAGAAGAAGACCCAGCCGAGCCAGACGCCGACGGGACCGACGGGGCTCGACTGGTCGAGCAGGTGCAGCGTCGGGTCGAAGGCGTAGAGCGCCACGAAGCCGAAGCCCGAAAGCGCGAGCGCCAGGATGCCCTTGACCTCCCGCACCCAGCGCCCCTGCTCGCGCTTGGCCCGGCTGGCCACGCGCGCGGGAGTCTCGGCGGCTCTCTCGGCCATCAGACCTCCAGGACGAGCGGGATCACGACCGGCTTGCGGTCGAAGCGCTGGTTGATGAAGCGGCGCACGGCGCTGCGCACGACGGCGCCGATCAGCTCGCGGTCGATCACTTCGGGCTCCTCGCGCGCGGCCAGCGCGTCGCGGATGGCCTGCTTGACCTCTTCCATCAGCTCCTCCGACTCCTTCATATACACGAACCCGCGGGAGGCAATCTCGGGTCCCGCGACGATGGACCCCGTGATCTTGTCCACGGTCAGCGCCACCACGACCATGCCCGCCTCGGCCAGGAGCTGGCGATCCCGCAGCACCACCTGCCCGACGTCGCCGATGCCCTTGCCATCCACGTAGACGCGCCCCGCGGGGTAGCCCGCGAGGACGCGCGCGCCGGTCTTCGACAGCTCCAGGCCCAGGCCGTCCTCGACGAGGAAGACGCGGTCCTTGGGGATGCCGGCGCCCTCGGCGAGCCGCGCGTGCTGGAGCAGGTGGCGGTACTCGCCGTGCACGGGCACGAAGTAGCGCGGCCGCGTCAACTCGATCATCTGCTTGAGGTCGTCCTCGCTGGCATGGCCCGAGACGTGGACGAAGGCGACGTCCTCCCAGAGCACCTCGGCGCCCCGGCGAAGGAGCGCGTTGATGACACGGCCGATCACGCGCTCGTTGCCCGGGATGACCCGCGAGGAGAAGATCACGAGGTCGCCCGGGGCGACGTCGACGTACTTGTGCTCGCCCGCGGCGATCAGCGACACGGCCGAGTGGGTCTCGCCCTGGCTGCCCGTGGACAGGATGACCTGCCTCCGCGCCGCGAGTCCTCCCAGCTCCTCGAGGGAGACCAGGAGGCCTTCCGGCACCTTGAGGTAGCCCATCTCGGAGGCGACGGCGACGTTGGCGACCATGCTGCGGCCGAGCAGCGCGACCTTCCGGCCGCCGGCCTGCGCCAGGTTCAGCACCTGCTGAATTCTATGAATGTGCGAGGCGAAGGTGGCGACCAGGATGCGGCCCGGTGCCTGGGCGAAGCGCCCCTGGAGCGCGACTCCGACCTCGGTCTCCGATCCCGTGCGCCCGGGCCGGCCGACATTGGTCGAATCCGAGCAGAGGCAGAGCACCCCGCGCTCGCCCAGGGCGGCGAACTTCGCGTAGTCGGGCTGCTCGGCGTCCACGGGCCGCGGGTCGAGCTTGAAGTCGCCGGTGTGGATGATCGTGCCCACCGGCGTCTCGATGCAGAGCCCGATGCCGTCGGCGATGGAATGGGTGACGCGAATCGGGACGACGACGAAGCCGCCCGCGCGGATCTCGTCGCCCGGCGCGTACGGCCGCAGATCCGCGCTCTCGAGGGCGCCAAGCTCACTGAGGCGGTGCCGGGCTATCGCGAGCGTCAGCGGCGTGCCATACACCGGCACATTGAACTCGCGCAAGAGGTAGGTGAGCGCGCCGATGTGGTCCTCGTGGCCGTGGGTCAGCACCACGGCCCGGAAGCGCTTCCGGTGCTCGCGGAGGTAGGTGAAGTCCGGGATGACGTAGTCCACCCCGGGCATCTCGTCATCGGGGAAGAGGAGGCCGCAATCCACGGCGATGATGTCGTCACCCGACTCGACCAGCATCATGTTGAGGCCGATCTCGCCAAGACCCCCCAGCGGGATCAGGCGGACGGCGGGCTCGGCGGGGACGTCGATCGGGACCGGCTCGGGTCGATAAAGAGTGCTCACGGCGGCGGTGTCATCGTACCACCCCGCCGCGCCCCGGCGAAAAAACGGCCCTGCGGGCGGTCAGCGCCAGGGACCCTCGCGCTCGAGCCGGGTCTGGATCACGTCGGCGACCTCGAGATTGTTCTTGTCCATCATCATCATGTGCGAGTTGCCGCGGATGCCGGCCTTCGGCAAAGCCCTGACCTCCGTCACGGGACGCCGTTGGGATCCACCTTGGCGGGCACGCCGCCCGGCGTGAACACGACCTCCTTGACGGGCTTGCCCGAGATGACCACCTCGCGGCCGCCCACGTGGAAGGAGCCCGTGTCACGGAGCGCGATGGGCGCGGGCGACGCGCGGGCGGCGAGCAGGGACACACCGGCAACAACTCGCAAGCAGCGAACGGTCATGAGCCCCCTCCGGGGTGGGATTGGTCTCGGGTCTGGGCCAGGCTGGCGAACTCGGCGAGGGAGAGCGTCTCGGCCCGGCGGCCCGCGTCGATGCCCGCGGCGGCGCACATCGCCCGCGCGCGCTCGGCCTGGAGCCCGAGGCCCGAGGCGAGGGCATTGGCGAGGCTCTTCCGGCGCTGGCCGAACGCCGCGAGGATGACCGCACGCAGCCGCGCCGGATCGCCCACCGGCACCGGCGGCGCGCGCCTCATCCGCAGGTGGATCACCGCGGAGTCGACCTGGGGAGGCGGGCGGAAGGCGCCCGGCGGCACCGTGAAGGCAAGCCTCGCGTCGCAGGAGAGCTGAGTCAGCACGGACAGGCTTCCGTATGTCTTGCCGCCGGGCCCTGCGGCGACGCGCTCGGCAACCTCCTTCTGGAGCATGAGCGCCATCTCGTCCAGGACCGGCCCCGCCTCGACCAGGGCCTGGAGGATGGGCTTGCTGACGCTGTATGGGAGATTGCCCACGACGAGGACGCGCCCGGCCGGGTCGGGCTTGAGGGCGGAGAGCCCGGCGTAGTTAAAGGAGCGGGCGTCGGCCAGGAACACCTCGACGTGGGCCGCATCCGCGAAGCGCTCGCTGAGCGCCGCGGCCAGCACGTCGTCCACCTCGAGGGCCAGGAGCCTGCCTCCCGCGCGGGCGAGGCGACCGGTCAGCGCCCCCAGCCCCGGCCCGATCTCGACCACGAGGTCCCGCTGCGTCGGCTGGAGGAGGGCGACCATCCGCTGGGCCACGGCGTCGTCGCGAAGGAAGTGCTGGCCGAGGGCCCGCGTCTTTCCCGAGGCGGCGTGACGCTTGGGCCTCGGGGCCAGCGCGCGCGCGTTCTTGCGCGGGCTCATGCGGGGCGCCGCGCCCCGAGCTCGGCCAGGAGCGCGCCGTAGACCGCCCGCACCTGTCGCTCTGTCTCCTCGCGGGTGCCCGAGTTGTCGATGACGTGGTCCGCGAGCTTCGCTTTCTCGGCGATGGGCATCTGGCTCGCGATCCGCGCCCGAGCATCAGCCTCGTGGAGGCCGTCGCGCTCCATGAGACGCCGGCGCTCGGTCTCGGGATCAGCGAAGACCACGACCACGCGGTCCATCTTGGCGACGCCGCCGGACTCGAAGAGGAGCGCCGCGTCCCAGAGGACGACACCCTCGAAGGCCTCCTCGTCGAGGACGGAGAGGATGCGCTGCTGCCGCGCGCCGATGGCGGGGTGGGTGATCTCCTCGAGGCGCCTCCGCCTGGCGGGATCCGCGAAGACGATGGCAGCCAGGGCCTTGCGGTCCAGCGAGCCGTCCTCCTGGACGACCTGAGGGCCGAACTCCTGGACGATCCGGGCATGGGCGGGCTGGCCGGGCATGACGACCTCGCGCGAGAGAAGGTCGGCGTCGATGACGCGCGCGCCCAGATGGGCGAACATCTGGCTGACCGTGCTCTTGCCGGTGGCGATGCTGCCGGTGAGGCCAACCAGGAGAAAGCGCCTCACGCCTGGGACCAGTCCGCGCCCGTCTTGATCTCCACCTTGAGCGGAACGTCGAGCGTCATGGCCGACTCCATCACTTCGCGGGCGAGAGCCTCGAGCCGCGGCACCTCCTCTTCCGGCGCCTCGAAGAGGAGCTCATCGTGGACCTGGAGCAGCATGCGGCTCCGGAACCCGCCCTCCGCGAGCGCCCGGGCCATTCGCACCATGGCGATCTTGGTCAGGTCGGCCGCCGTGCCCTGGATCGGCGCATTGGTCGCCATGCGCTCGGCGAAGCCCCGGAGGTTCGGATTGCCGCTTCTGAGCTCCGGGATGTAGCGCCGCCTGCCGAGGAGCGTCTGGACGAAGCCTCGCTCCCGCCCCTCGGCAACGGTCCGCTCGAGGTAGGCCTTGACCTTGGGGTGGCGCTCGAAGAAGCGGGTGAGGAATTCCTGCGCCTGCTTGGGCGTGATCGAGAGGCCGCGAGAGAGCCCGAAGGCCGTGACGCCGTAGATCACGGAGAAGTTGGTCGTCTTGGCCACATCCCGCTGCTCGGAGGTGACCTGGGCCAGCTCGACGCGGAACACCTCGGCGGCCGTGCGCCGGTGGATGTCCTCCCCCGCGCGAAACGCCGCGATGAGGCTCTCCTCTCCGGAGACGTGCGCCAGGATGCGCAACTCGATCTGGGAGTAGTCCGCCGCGACGAAGCGATAACCCGGATCGGGCACGAAGGCCGCGCGGATGCGCCGGCCGAGCTCGGTGCGGATGGGGATGTTCTGGAGGTTCGGACCGGAAGAAGGCAACGTGCATGTCGTTCGTCCGGCAGCGTATCCATGCATGAAGACGTAGAGCGCCTGAGAAACCTTTCCGTCTGTGGCCCGTTCGCTGTCATACAGCGCCGCCTTGATGCTGAGGACCTCGTCGGACGTCGGAAGACCCAGCACTTCAGCGGAACTGTTGACGTTCTGTTTGCTGATCAGCCGATCGAGCTGCGACCGCTTCTTAGTGGAAATGAATCCGATCTGTTCCCCGAATTTCCGTTTTGATCTATCGCCCAGAACAACGAGCGTGTGCCGCGGCGCGTAGCCTCGAGGATCCGTGCCGCCGTTCTTGATGCTGGAGGGAATTCCGAAGATCCCGAGCAGATGGTGGACTCCCTCCAGCATGTCCCTCGATACTGACCGCACCGAAAGGGCGTGTGCCGCGCTCCCGTCTCCCTCGAAATATCCGCGGAGAAACGCAGCCACGATCTCTTGCGGGGCGGCGAACAGCCCAGGGGGAACCTGAATCACCTTCGAGGTACCCCCGGCACCCAGTTGCTCGATGAGGCCGCACACATCCGTGCTCGGGCTCTTCCCGAACAATCTCTCCATGGCGCCCGCGAAATGCCGAGCCAGATCCTGCTCCGGCCAGTCGAATGACAAGACAAGCTGCGCGGGTTTCCCGTTGTAGTTGCTACGCGCGATAGGCCCGTCGGCCATTGCGTAGCCCACGAGCTCGGCAAGGTCAGCAGACCATTCTCCGGGGAGATCAGGGGTCTTGCGCGTGCGATAGGCTGCGGTCTGCTTCACTTGAAATGCAACGGAGGAGCCGAACAGCCCCTCAGTGAAGCTCATGTAAAGAGGAATACCGGCTTTCAGATCTGACGCTTCAACCCACCGCCCTGTGGTCCGGAACTGATGCTCGGGACTGCACCGGAGGACTATTCCCGTCGAGAGGGTAATCGCCACCACAGGCTTCACGCCTGTCATTTCCGCGGCAAGCACTCGTCGTGGGCCACGACAGCTCCGGACGAGGTCCCCCGCCCGCACGGCTTCGATGCCCACGAGCCCGCTCTGGGTGTTCACCAACGAGCCGGCAGGGAGACAGGACAGCCTCCCAGTCGCGGCAACGAGCTGGTTGAAGGAGGTATGGATGCGCCTCGTGGCGGGATAGATCAGGGTGGGCAGGGAGTCAGCATAGGTGGATTTGAGCTTGGCGAGCGTCCGGTGCTCGATGATCTTTGCCGGCAGCTCGTGACCGAGGGCAAGCTGCTCCAGCACGTCGGCGTCGGTCGAGTACCCCGTCTTCGTCTTCTTGACGGGCGGCAGCTTGAGCTTCTCGAACAGGATACGCGCCATCTGCTTTGGCGAGCCGATATTGAACTCCTCCCCCGCCAGGGTGTAGATCTCGCGCGTGAGGCGCTCGAGAGTCAGGTCGAGCTCCTTCGAGAATTCCGCCAGCCGGGCCGGGTCCACGCGGATGCCGTGTCGCTCCATCGCCGCCAGCACCGGCACGAGCGGCCGCTCGAGGTCTTCGTAGAGCGCGTGGAGACCCACTTCCTTGAGCGCGCGAGGCAGCATCTCCCAGAGCTGCCAGATGAAGCGCCCCCGGCTGCCCGGGGCCGCGAGCCCCGGCCCCTCGCCCAGGAGCTCCGCTGAGACTTCGTCGAGCTTGTAGTTGGTCCGCGCGGGGTTGAGCAGGTATGCGCCGACGGCCGTGTCTTCGAAGCCGGGCGCCGTGCCGCCCCGTGCCGTCCACCACTCGACGAGGTGCTTGAGATCGTGGCCGATGAGCCGACGGCCGCCGAAGTCCGGGAGCGATGTGCCCAGGGGCAGGAGCGCGCGCTCCGCGGCCGGATGGTAGATGCCGAGGGCCGTCAGGGACGGATCGGGAGAAGCGCCTTCCCCCACCCAGTCGATGGCGACGGGCGCGTCTACGGGGACGGCCTCCAGCCATTTTCGGAGCGCCTCGGCGCTGTCGAGCGAGGGCATGGGCTCTCCGGTCACCTGAACGGGCGCCGCGGCGGGGAGCTGGCGCAGCAGCGTGTGGAACTCGAGCTCGGTCCAGAGCGCGCGGAGCCGCTCCCAGTCGGGCTCCCGGCGCTTGAAGGCCTCGAGGCCCTGCTCGATCGGAACCCGTGTGCTCACGGTGGCCAGCTCCCTGGAGAGAAGCGCCTGCTGGCGGTGGGCAGCGAGAATCTCTCGCGCTTTGCCCGTAACGAGCGTGAGATTGTCGTAGAGCCGCGCCACGCTGCCGAACTGCGAGATGAGCTTGACCGCGGTCTTCTCGCCGATCCCGGGCACGCCCGGGATATTGTCGATGCTGTCGCCCATGAGGGCCAGGAGATCCGGGATGTGCTCGGGCCCCACGCCCCACTTCGCGGTGACGGCGGCCTCGTCGTACCACACGGGCTCCCCCCGCACATTGGTCGCGAGCACGCGCACCTTCGGGCCGACCAGCTGAAGCATGTCCTTGTCGCCCGTGACGAGGACCATCTCGACCGGCTCGGCGCGCATCTTCTCGACGAGCGTGCCCATCACGTCGTCGGCCTCGAAGCCCGGCACCTCCAGGAGCGGAAGGCGCAGCGCCTCGAAGAGCGTCTTGACATACGGGATCTGGCTGCGAAGGTCATCGGGCGTGGCCGGTCGCTTCTCTTTGTAGGACGGCAGCTTCTCCTCTCGGAATGTCGGCCCCGGCGGATCCCACGCCACCGCCACGTACTCCGGGTTCTCCTCGCGCAGAAGCTTCCAAAGCATCGTGGACATCCCGAAGATCGCATTCGTCAGCTGGCCCCTCGACGTGCGGAAGTCATACGGCAGCGCGTGGTAGGCGCGGTAGAGATAGCCCGGCGCGTCCACGACGAAGAAGCGCGGGCTCACGCCGGCACCACGCGGTCGTAGAGCGCGCGTACCCAGGCGGTGCGCCGCTTGTACTCCTCGAGGAACTCCTTGCGTGACGGGTATTCGAGGCTCTTCGCCAGCCGTGCCGGCATGGGTCCCGCCGGCTCCAGCGTGTCGGCGGGCCGCGCGCCGAAGAGCCGCAGGTCCGCCGACACGCGCCGGAGGAAGCGGTAGTGTCCGGCGAGCGCCTCCGCCTCGTCCACCGGCAGGAGGCCGGCCCTGCCGATCTCGCTGAGCGCGGCGATCGTGTGCGGGCTTCGTATCGCCGGAAGCCGCCTCCCGTGAGTCATCTGGATGGCCTGGGTGATGAACTCCACGTCCACCAGCCCGCCGCGGCCGAACTTGACGTGGAGCCGCCCCGGCGTCTCCTTGCCGATTTCCGTCTCCATCCGTCCGCGCAGTAGGCGCATCTCCTTGAGGTCGGGCGGCGGCGCCTCGGGCCCATAGACGAGGGCGCGGATCTCCCGCCTCACGGCGCGACCGAGCCTCCACTCGCCGCCCACGAGTCGCGCGCGGGTGAGCGTCTGGCGCTCCCACGGGTCAGCCCACTCGCGGTAGTACTGGCCGAGCGCCTCGACGCTCGAGGCGAAGCCGCTGCCCTTCGAGCCCGGGCGGAGCCGGAGGTCCACCGGCACCACGACGCCGGCCGCCGTCACGTCACCCAGGATCGACGAGAGCGCCTCCACGGCCCGATCGTAAAACACGTGGACCTCGACCGGCTCGGATCCGTCGGTCTCTCCTGCCCCGCCATGGGTCCCGCCGTAGACGACGAAGAGGTCGAGGTCGGAGCCCGTCGAGAGCTCCCGCCCGCCAAACTTGCCCAGGCCGATGATGCAGGCGGGGATCAGGCGGCCCGCCCGGTCCCGCGGCACGCCGAAGGTCTCGGCCATCTCGCCGAGGGCCATCAGCCACCCGGCCGCCAGCGCCGCCTCAGCGAGGGCCGTCATCTCGCGCGAGAAGCTCTCGGCGTCCGTGACGCCCAGGAGCATCCGCCAGATGATGCCGAGCTCCTCGGCCTGCTTGAGGCGGCGCAGCCTGTCCATCCGCTCGGGCAGCGTGAGGTGACTGCCCAGTGCCGGCGCCAGGGCCCGTCTGAAGTCGGCGCGACGGCGCGGCGCGGCGAACGTCGCTGGGGCAGCGAGGCCCGTCAGCAGCTCGGGCTGCGTGAGCAGGAGCTGGGTCAGGAGCTCGCCCCGTGCGCAGAGCTTGACGAGATTGGCGAGGACCTCCCCGTGCTCCGCCAGCAGCTCGAGATAGGCCGTGCGCGGACCGGCGGCCGCGACGAAACGCTCGAACTGGTTGAGCGCCTCGTCGGGGTCGGGGCTCTGCCAGAGGGCCTCGAGCAGCACCGGGAAGATCGCGTGGAGCGCGCGGCGCAGAGGCTCGGCGTAGGGGACGAGCGGCCGTCCCTCGAGGATCAGGCGCAGGTTCTGACGGGCGCGGTCCGGGTCGGCGAAGCCCGTTGCCTTGAGCGCGGTGTAGGTCGGGATGCGCGGCGCGGGCGCCCGCGCCCCGGGCGGCGCGGCGAAGAAATCGCTGAAGGCCGCGTGGACGCCACGAGTCACTCGGCGATACTCGGCCTCGAAGCCGCGCCTCGCGGCGACGGGCGCGGCGGTGGTGCCGAGTCGCCGGGCGAGGCGCGCGAGGGCGGCCGGCTCTTCGGGCAGCGTGTGGGTCTGGAACTCGTCGACGATCTGGAGCCTGTGCTCGACCATTCTCAGGAAGCGGAGCGCCTCGCCGAGGAAGCGCCCGAGCGACTGCGGCAGGTAGCCGCGCTCGGTCAGGCGGAAGATGGCGCGCAGGCTGTTCCGCTCGCGAAGCCATGGATCGTCGCCCGAGTACAGGAGCTGGAGCGCCTGGACCAGGAACTCGACCTCGCGGATGCCGCCCACGCCCAGCTTGACGTGGCGCCGCTCGACGCCCTTGGCGCGAAGAGATTTGTCGATCTGCGCCTTCATGCCGCGGACCGCGGCGACGATCTCGGATTCCACCCCGGGGCGGAAGACGAAGGGGCGGACGAGGTCGAAGAAGCGTGCGGCCACGCCTGGGTCGCCCGCGCAGAAGCGTGCCTTGATCAAGGCCTGGCGCTCCCACAGCTCCGCCCGCTCCTCGAGGTAACCGCGGTAGCCGTCGAGCGAGAGGATGACGCCGCCCGACCGCCCCTCGGGGCGGAGGCGCAGGTCCACGCGAAAGGCGTAGCCCTCATCGGTCACGGCCTCGAGCGCTTCCACGATGGCCCGCGCTCCGCGGGCGAAGTAGTCGCCGTTCGGGACACTCCCCTCGGAGCCGCCCGTGGTCAGGCCATCGTCACCGTAGACGAAGACGAGGTCGATGTCGGAGGAGTAGTTCAGCTCGTCGCCGCCGAGCTTGCCCATCCCGATGACGGCCAAGCCCGTCGGCGCGCCGTCGTCTCCCCGCGGCTCGCCAAAGCGCTCCCGCAGCCCTTCCTCGGCCCATCGCCATGCCGCGGCCAGGCATACGTCGGCCATGCGCGAGAGCTCCTCCGTCGTCACCGTCAGGTCGGCGTCGCCCAGGATGTCGCGGCAGCCGATGCGGAGAAGCTGGCGGTACTTGAAGCGGCGGAGCGCGTTCCAGCGCGCCTCGGGGCGGTCAAAGGCGCGCGCGCTCTGCACGAGCTCGGCCTCGAGATCGTCCGCGAGCCACTGGCGCATGGTGCCGGGCTCGAGAAGCCAGGGGAAGAGCGTCGGGCGCCGCCTCAGCGTGTCGGCCAGGAACTGGCTCGTGCCGCCGAGCTTCGCCAGGAGGTGCAGCGCGCCCGGGTGACTCCCGAGGAGATGAAAGAGTGCGGCGCGCTCGCCCTGCGAGGCCAGCCGCTCGAGGTTGTTGAGCGCCATGTCGGGATCGGGCGCCTCGGACAGCGCCTGGAGGAGTCGCGGCAGGAACGGCGCCAGGAGCCGGGCGTCCGCCGGCTCGGGTGTCAGGACGTGAAGGTTGGCGAGCGCCGCACGCGGGTCGGCGAATCCCAGGCGCTTGAGCTCCCCGAGCGCCCTCCTGTCGTCGGCCGCCGCGGCGAGGAGGCTCGTCATTGGAAAGGGGTTGGTCTAAAGAGTCTCGTGCAATCGCGTGATGGCTCTCGCCAGCCAGGTACCGGGCGGGGCTGGAGGGTGCCCTCCCGGGACCACACTGACTCGCCAGGCCGCCGATAAGGGCCCAGCTGCTTCGTTGGCGGCCGCAGGTTCAACGTACGGCAAGTACGCCTCACCTGCGGCCTTCGGGCGCCGCCTCGCATCTGGACCCTTCTCGCCGCCCTGGCCCGTCGACCACGCGGGGAGGCGGGTGGGGGCGGGGGCAGCCTCCGCGGACTCATATCTTCTGCGGAGTATTCCCGAAGCGGACAACCAGCATCTCGTGGCGGCGTTGAGAGCGGACAGCGGGATGCGACTCTGTGTGGTCCGCGGAGGCTGCCCCCGCCCCCACCCGCCGTGAAGCCGCCACCTCGCGAGAATCATTAGATGGCGGATTCGCCCTTTTCTCCGGTGCGGATGCGGATGGCCTCCCCCATGGGAATGACGAAGATCTTGCCGTCGCCGATCGAGCCCGTGCGCGCCGCGGCGGCGACCGCGGCGACGATCTTTTCCACGAGCGCGTCCGGCACCACCAGCTCGATCTTGACCTTGGGCAGGAAATCGATGGTGTATTCCGAGCCGCGGTAGAGCTCGGTGTGCCCCTTCTGCCTGCCGAAGCCGCGCACCTCGGTCACGGTCATCCCGATGACGCCCAGCTCCGTCAGCGCCTCCTTGACGTCGTCGAGCTTGAACGGCTTGATGATCGCTTCGATCTTTTTCATCGTGACCTCCGTGACGGCCTGGCAGCCTGCGGGCGGAGTATCTTCCTGTACAGCGTGGCGTACTCGCGGGCCGAGGCGTCCCACGAGAAGTCCTCGGTCATGGCGTTCTTGACGAGCGCACCCCAGAGCTCGGGCCGTTCCCAGGCGGCCACCGCGCGCCGGACGGCGTCCAGCAAGGCATCCGCCGAGAGCGCGTCGAACAGGAAGCCCGTCCCGGTGCGGCGGGCCGCGTCGAACTCCGTCACCGTGTCCGCGAGCCCGCCGGTGCGCCGCACCACAGGGACGGCGCCATAGCGCAACGCGATCAGCTGCGCGAGACCGCACGGCTCGTAGCGCGACGGCATGAGAAAGCAGTCGCCCCCCGCGTACATCCGCGAGGCGAGCTCCGCATCGTACCCGATGCGCACCGCGACCGAGCCTGGATGGTCCGCGGCCGCCTCCATCCAGGCTTCCTCGAGCGGCGCCTCGCCCGAGCCGAGGAGCGCGACCCGGCATCCGGACTCGAGCATGCCCGGCAGGCTCTCGAGCGCCAGGTCGAGCCCCTTCTGCCAGGCGAGCCGCGTCACCATGGCGACGATCGGCCCCGGCCCCTCGTCGAGCCCCAGCAGGAGGCGCAGGGCTTCGCGACAGACGGCCTTGCCCTCGGGCTCGGCCGCCGAGTACGGGCGGGCCAGCGCGGCGTCCTTGGCCGGGTTCCACTGCTCGTAGTCGATGCCGTTGACCACGCCGTAGAGGTCGCTGCTCCGCTCCTCGAGCACGCCCTCGAGCCCGCTGCCAAACTCGGGCGTGCGGATCTCGGCGGCATAGGTGCGGCTGACCGTGGTGAGCAGGTCCGAGAAGACGAGCCCGCCCTTGAGAAAGTTGATCTTGCCGTAGAACTCGATCCCGGCGGGAGTGAAGACGTCCCACCCGAGGCCGGTCAGCGGCATGTCGTGGTGCCAGAAGACGCCCTGGTAAGCCAGATTGTGGATGGTGAAGACCGTGGCGACGGACGTGAGCGCCGGGTGATCGCGGTAGAGCGTGCGGAGGTAGACGGGCAGGAGCCCGGTCTGCCAGTCGTTGGCGTGGACGATCTGCGGGCGCCAGGCGTCCCGCTCCACACCGTCGAGCGCGATGATCGCCTCGACCGCGCCGCGGCAGAAGAAAACGAAGCGCTCGCAGTTGTCCGGGTAGTCGACGTCGCCCGTGCCGTAGAGCCCATCACGGTCGAAGTAGTGGTCCTGCTGGAGGAAGTAGACGGGCACGCCAGCGCTCGTCTCGGTGCCCAGGAGCGCGCCCGCGACGAGCCGGTCGCCCACCGGCACCTCGAGGAGCGGGACGATGGTCCTGATCGCCTGCGCGTGGTGTTCCACGCCGCGGTAGCGCGGCAGGAGGATGCGCACGTCGTGCCCCAGGGCGCGCAGCGCGCGCGGCAGCGCGGCCGCGACGTCTCCGAGCCCACCCGTCTTGGCGAAGGGCGAAGCCTCGGAGGCCACCAGGAGCACGCGGAGACGCTGCGCCACGTCCTTCTCCCTCAGCCGTCTTCTTCGAGGATCGGGAAGACCAGCTGCGATATGTGCGATGAGATGCGCTTGAGGTTCGTCAGCACGTCCAAGTGGATCTCGGAGGTCTCGAGCGACTCGGCGAGCCCCTGGCGCAGCCGCGCCAGGTGCGAGGTGCGGAGCTCGCGCTCGCGCTGGCGGATCGTCGGGCGCTGGTCCAGCACCTCCTGCGCCAGCGTCCGGTCGTTGGCGGCGAAGCCCGCGATGGCGCGCTCGAGGTTCTTCGAGATCATGCCGTGGAATTCCAGCAGCTCCGCCTCGCCAGCCTCGGAGAAGCGCCGGCCCTGGTACAGCTTCTTGCGGGCCAGCTCCATCAGGTTCTTGTCCACGATGTCGCCGATGTTCTCGAGGTTGCCGATGAAAGAGATGAGCCCGATTTCTTTGCGTAGCAGGTCGGGAGACATCGTCTCCGTCCCCAGGCGCGAGAGGAAGAGCTTGATCTCGCGCTCGAGGTAGTCGAGCTGGTCGTCGCGCCGCTCCACGTCCTCGAGCAGCTCCTGATTGTCGGTCTGGAGCACGCTCATGGCGTCGCGCAGCATGCCCTGGGCCACGTCGCCCATGCGCAGCGCCTCGCGCGTCGCCTGGCCTAGGGCCAGGGCCGGCTGGTCGAGGTACCGGTCGTCGAGGTACCGCGTCTTGAAGGGGTTGTCGGCCGGCGTCACGTCGTCCGGCACGAGCATCGCGATCACGCGCGCCGCCCACGGGGCAAAGGGCAGGAAGAGCGCGCTGATCGCCACGTTGAAGAACGTGTGCGTGTTCGCGATCTGCCGCGCGGTATCGCCCGCCATGGTGGCCACCAGCGCCGTCAGCGGGTAGATGAACGGGAACACGAGGGCGACGCCCAGCACCTTGAAGCCGATGTGCGCCGCGGCGACGCGCCGCGCGTCGGCGGACGCGCGAAGGCTCGCCGCCAGCGCCGTGGCGCACGTGCCGATATTGGCGCCCAGCACGACGGGGATGGCGCCCTCGAGCGGCAGGAGCCCCTGCTGGGCCAGCGAGAGCAGGAGGCCGATCGTCGCGACGGAGGACGTCATGCCCGCGCTCAGGACCGCGCCCATGAGGAGCCCCAGGCCGGCATTGCCCGAGAGCGCCACCAGCACCTGGCGCGCGAGGCCGCTGTCGGCCACCGGGGCCATCGCCTCGGTCATCACGCGCATGCCGAGGAAGACCAAGCCGAAGCCCAGCACCGCCTGGCCGAAGCTCTTGACGAGTCCGCGCCGGCCGAAAAAGGTGAGCGCGAAGCCGACGCCGACCATGAGCAGCGCCAGATCCTGGACCTTGAAGGCCAGGAGCTGCACGGTGAAGGTCGTCCCGATGTCGGCGCCCAGGATCACCCCGAGGGACTGCCGGAAGGTGACGAGGCCCGCCGACACGAAGCCGATCAGCATCAGCGTGGTCGCCGACGAGGACTGGATGAGCACCGTCGCGAGCGCGCCCGAGAACACGGCGGACAGCCGCGTGCGCGTCATGCTCGTGAGCAGGTGTCTCAGGTGGCCGCCGGCCGCGCGCTGCAGCCCTTCGCCGCACAGCTGCATGCCGTAGAGGAGCAGCGCCAGGCCTCCGAAGAGCGCCAGCAGCACCATGGTTAGTGGCCGAGCCTCGAAGGCGACAGCGGCGCGCCGGCGGCAAGGCCCATCAGGTGCCGAGTGCTGTTGACGGTGCGCACGCGCGGCGGCGCGATTTCCGTGATCGAGCCGTTCGACAGCGTCAAGCGCCAGATGGATGACAGCGGCAGCCCCAGGCAGTGGGCCAGGTAGGCGCTGATGACGCCGCCGTGGCAGACGACCAGCACGTCCTGGCCGTTCGGGTGGGCGGCCGCGATGTCCGCCATCGCGCGCATCACCCGCGCCTGGACGGCGGGCAAGGGCTCGGCGCCCGGGGGCGGGCAGGCGACAGGGTCGCGCACCCACTGCGCGTACGGGTCGCCCGGAAGCGCGCTGATCTCCTCCACCGTGCGCCCCTCCCAGTCCCCGAGCGACAGCTCGCGGAGGTCGTGCACCGCCGTCAGCGGCACACCAAGCCTCTCGGCGACGATCTCGGCCGTTCGCCGCGCGCGCTCGAGCGGGCTCGTGTAAACTGCGGAGACCCGGCGGCGGCGGAGGGCCTGTCCGAGCGCCTCGGCCTGGCGCGCGCCCAGCTCGGAGAGCGCCACGTCGTGCACGCCCTGGAAGCGGCGCACGGCATTGGACACGGACTGTCCGTGGCGCGCGAGGAGGAGGCTCGTCACCGTTTGCGCTCCACCAGAGCCTTCGCCGCTCTGAGGCGCGCGAGGGTCTCGGGCTTGCCCAGGAGCGCCGCCACCTGGAAGACGGGCGGGCTCGCGGTCTTGCCGGTGAGCGCGATGCGCGTGAGCTGGGCCAGGTCCACGAGCTTGAGCCCCATCTCGGATGCTAAACCCCGGTACAGGCCCTCGAGGCTCTGCGGGTCGAATGCCTCCTGGGCCTGGTGGCGCTTGATCAGGACGGCGTACCGCTGCGGCGCCTCGGGCCCCCAGAACTTGGCCGTCGCCTGGGGATCGTACGTCGCGGGTGGCCCGAAGTAGAAGGCCGCCTGCTCGGCCATCTCGACGAGGGTGCGGGCGCGCTCCTTGAGACTCGCGGCGATCGCCGCGAGACGCGCCGGATCGGCCTGGGCCGCGCCGGAGGCGGCAGGGCCCAGGACGCGCGCCAGGAACGGTGCCAGGGCTGCGGCAAGGCGCTCGGGCGCGGCCGCCTGGATCCATTGGTGCGAGACCCACAGGAGCTTGTCCCGGTCGAACACGGCGCCCGCCTTGCCCACGTGCTCGAGAGAAAAGTGCTCGACGATCTCCTCGCGAGAGAGGATCTCCTGGTCACCGTGGGACCAGCCGAGCCTTGCCAGGTAGTTGACGAGCGCCTCCGGAACAATGCCCTGGTCCCGGAACTCCTCGACCGTCGTGGCGCCGTGGCGCTTGGACATCTTGCTCCGGTCGGGTGCCAGGATCATCGGAATATGGGCGAAGACCGGCGTCGCGTAGCCAAGTGCCGCGTAGCAGGCGATCTGCTTCGGCGTGTTGCTCAGGTGGTCGTTGCCGCGGAGGACATGGGTGATCTTCATAGTCACGTCGTCCACCACCGCGCAGAAGTTGTAGGTCGGCGTCCCGTCCGTGCGCACGAGGATCCAGTCGTCCAGCGTATCGTTGTCGAACGTGACGGCGCCGAGAATGGCGTCCTCCACCACCGTCTGGCCGCCCAGCGGCATCTTGAGTCTCAACGCGTGCGGCTCCGACTCGGGCACGTGGGCCTCCCGGCACGTGCCGGGGTACCGGAACTGCTCCTTCCGGGCACGGGCGGCGTCGCGGTGCGCGTCGAGCGTCTCGGGCGTGCAGCGGCAGCGGTACGCGCGCCCCTCGGCGTAAAGGCGCAGGGCGTGCGCCCGGTAGGTGTCGAAGCGCTCGGTCTGGCGATAGCCGGGCGCGGGAGGACCCTCGTCCCAGTCGAGCCCGAGCCAGCGAAGGACGTCGAGGATCTGGACGATGTGCTCGTCGGTCGAGCGCGAGCGGTCCGTGTCCTCGATGCGCAGGATGAAGACGCCCTTGTGGTGCCGCGCGAAGGCCCAGTTGAAGAGCGCGGTGCGGGCGCCGCCCACGTGGAAGGAGCCCGTGGGGCTGGGCGCAAAGCGGACTCTGACCGTATCCGGCATGGACATTCATTCTACCCCGACGGGGCGGGAGGGTTGTATCACAAGGGGCGCTGCGCCCAGGAAACGGGCGGGCAGCCGGCGGCGGGGATGCCCTCGCGCTCCCTTGGCACACACTGCTAGAACCGGACGCGCCGCATGACGGCACGCGGGAGGAGGCGGATGACCAGCATGACCCACCGCCAGATCGGCGGCGCGTAGACAACCGGCGTCCCGCGGTCGATCGCGCGCAGCGCCTCACGAGCCGCCGCCTCGGGCTCGCCCGCGAGGGGCGGGACGGGCAGACCCGCCGTCATCCCCGTCTTAACGAAGCCCGGCCGAACGCAGACGACGCGCACGCCGCGGTCGGCATAGGCCAGGTGGAGCCCCTCGAGGAAGGCCGAGAGTCCTGCCTTGGACGCGCCGTAGAGATAATTGCTCCGCCGCGCCCTGTCGCCGGCGACCGAGCTGAAGGCGCAGATGGTGCCGCCGCCGCGCCCGGCCAGCCGCTCCGCCGCCTGCTGGCAGAACACCGCCGTCGCCGTGAAGTTGAGGTCCAGCAGCCGCCCGAGCCGCGACGGATCGCGCTCGAGCGCCTCCTGCGGCGCGAAGTCGCCCGCCGTCACGACGAGCGCGTCGAAGCCTCCAAGGGCCCGCTCTGCCGCGTCGAGCGCCGCGGCGAATCGCGCGGGCTCGGCCAGGTCGAAGCGCTCGGTCGCCACCGGCCCTCGCGCGCCGCGAGCCAGGAGGTCGCGAGCCGAGGTCTCGAGCTCGCCCGCGTCTCTTCCCAGGAGGCAAAGCGCGTCGCCACGCTCGGCCATGAGCCGGGCCAGCGCGCGCCCCATGCCGCGCGTGGCGCCGACCACGACGGCCTTCACGGCGTGTCTCCGAGCACCCGCACCGACTGGGCCGAGCGGAAGCGGTGCTCGGGATCCCACCTGTCACGGACCCGCCGCCACTCGGAGAGACGCGGCACCATGAGGGCGAAGTCCTCGGCGCGCGTGACGGCGTCCTTGGCGAGGTAGACACGGCCACCCGCCGCGATCACGATCGCGTTGAGCTCGTGGACGAAGGCCTCGGTGCGCGGGCCGCGGTACGGCAGGTCGAGAGCCAGCGTCGTGCCCTCGATGGGAAAGGACAAATAGGCGTCGGACTCCGGCCCGAAGTCCTTGATGACCGCAAGGAAGGAGGCCGCTCCCGACGCGGCGAGGCGCTCCAGCAGCTCCGCGACGGCCGGCGCGCCGGCGGCGCGCGGCACCACGCACTGGTACTGGAGGAGGCCGCGCGGGCCGTACAGGCGATTCCAGCTGCCGATCGCGTCAAGGGGGTAGAAGAAGCCATGGTAGGGCACGGGCCGCGTCGTACCGCGGGCGCGCTCCCCGTGCCTCCACCCCGCGCGCCTCCACCCCGCGTGTTTCCAATAGTACGCGGCATTGAAGCCGCGCATCAGGACCGGGCTCAGCAGCCACTCGGGAGCGTCGAGCGGCACTTGGATGCAGTGTGGCTCGGTTGGCGGCCCGGCGGGCGCCTCGGACCGCGAGGCGTGGCGGCCGCGCATCAGGATTCCCCGCCCCAGGGCGGCGCCCCGCGCGAGGCAATCGATCCAGCCGACGGTGTACGGCCAGTCCTTGGCGGCATCACGCAAGCCGTCGAGCATCACCCCGAGCCCCGGCACGGGTAGGGCCTCCGTGACCATCCACGCGCTCTCCACCGGCTGGAGCCGGAGCGTCACCTCGATGATGAGCCCGGTGAGCCCCATGCCGCCGACCGTGGCGAGAAAGAGCTCGCGCTCGCGCGCGGGGCCGCACTCCACCAGGCTGCCGTCGGCGACCTGGAGGACCAGGCGATCGACGAAGGCGCCGAAGGAGCCGTCGCGGTGGTGGTTCTTGCCGTGCACGTCGCAGGCGACGCAGCCGCCGACGGTGACGAAGCGCGTCCCCGGCGTCACCGGCGGAAACCACCCGCGCGGCAGGAAGACCCGCAGGATCTCGCCGAGCGAGAGCCCCGCCTCGCAGGTGAGCGCGCCCCGTTCGCGGTCGAAGGCCAGCACGCGGTCGGCCCGCACCGTCTCGAGGACGCGCGCGCCGCGAGTGGCCGGCACGGCCGCGTCGCCGTAGGATCGGCCGAGCCCACGCGGCAGGACGGGGCGTCCACCCGGCGGCAGGATGAGCCGCTCCGGGCGCGCGACGGCTCCATGCTCGACGGGGCGGCGCCCCCAACCCGCGACGGGCTCGAGGCTCAGCCCGGGCGCCTCTAGCCCGGCCGACTTCAGCCCGCCCATTTGGGGCCGTAGATGATGCCGAGCGTCGCCAGCATCCACAGGAGGGCATCCAGCAGCAATCCTCGGTCGGTGACCAGGAGGTCCGAGGGGTTGCCGCCCAGGTCGCGCCGGTACAGGAGATACAGGTAGCGGAAGATGCCGTAGAGCACGAATGGCAGGGTCAGCGGCAGGAGGCGCGTATGGAATTTGGCAACGGTCTCGGGCGCCATGGTGTAGAGCGCGTAGGTGGTCAGCGTCGAGGCCGTGACGACCGAGATCATCTGGTCGAGGAATCCCTCGCTGTAGTCGGCCAGGATGGGCCGGTGGGCGGCGGCGTCACCGGTGAGTGACCGGTACTCGTGCCGGCGCTTGCCGAGGCCCAGGAACAGCGCGATCAGGATGGTGCAGATGAGCAGCCATCCCGAGATCTCGGCGTCCACGGCCACGGCGCCCGCCACGGCGCGCAGCACGAAGCCGGCGGCCACCGTCAGCACGTCGACGATGACGACGTGCTTGAGCCACACGGAGTAGGACGTGAGGAGCGCGCCGTAGCAGAGCGCCACGAACCCGAAGCCGAGCGACAGCCTGAATGCCGCGGTCAGACAGAGGGCCAGCAGCAGGACGCCGAAGCCGAGTGCCGCCCCGAGCGGCAGCGCGCCCGACGCGATGGGGCGCAGGCGCTTGGACGGGTGGAGGCGGTCCTTGTCCGCGTCCGCCACGTCGTTGAAGAGGTAGATGGCCCCGCTGAGGCCGCAGAAGATGGCGAAGGCGACGAGCGCCGGCAAGATCTGCGGGGTCAGCAGCTGCTGGGAAAAGATGACGCCGGCGAAGACAAAAAGGTTCTTGACCCATTGGCGCGGGCGGAGCGAGACGAGGAGGGCCAGGGCCAGGTGCACGCCCTGCGCCTCCTACAACCGGATCACATGCGGCTGGGCGCCCAACGGGCCGGTCAGGTTGCGCGTGTCGATGACGAGGCGGGCCTCGCGGCAGAGCCGCGCCGGGTCGAACTCGCGGTGAGCCGTGAGCACCGTCACGAGGTCGTAGGACGCGAGGTCGGCGGTCGCCCAGTTCACGCCCTCGAGCCGCCGGTTGCCCACCGCGAGCGCCGGCACGTGGGGGTCGGCGTAGTCCACGCGCGCGCCGCGCAGCAGGAGCGCGTCGATGATCTCGACGGCGGGCGAGTCCCGCACGTCCCCCACCCCGGGTTTGTACGCGACGCCCAGCGCCAGGACGCGCGAGCCCTTCAAGGGCTTGCCCTGGTCGTTGAGGGCGTCGGCGGCCAGCTGCACGGTATAGGCGGGCATGCCGCCGTTGATCTCGTCCGCGAAGGCGATGAAGCGCGCTTCGTAGCCCATCATGCGCGCGCGCCACGAGAGGTAGTACGGGTCGCTCGGCAGGCAGTGGCCGCCGATGCCAGGCCCCGGGTAGAACGGCATGAACCCGAAGGGCTTGGTCGCGGCCGCGTCGATGATCTCCCAGACGGACAGCCCCAGCCGTCGACACATGATGGCGAGCTCGTTGACGAGCGCGATGTTGACGCTGCGGAAGATGTTCTCGAAGAGCTTGACCATCTCGGCCGCCTGCGGCGACGAGACCGGCACCACGCGCTCGACGATCTGGCCGTAGAGCGCGCAGGCGAGCTCGCGGCAGGCCGGCGTCATGCCACCCACGACCTTGGGGATGTTGGCGAGTCCGTACGTGCGGTTGCCGGGGTCGATGCGCTCGGGCGAGAAGGCGAGGAAGAACTGCTCTCCGACGGCCCAGCCGGAGCCGGTGAAGCGGGGAAGCAGCACCTCCTCCGTCGTGCCCGGGTAGGTCGTCGACTCGAGGACCACGAGCTGGCCGGGGCGGAGGATCCTGGCCACCTCGTCGGCCGCCGCCACGATGTGCGAGATGTCCGGCTCCTTGGATTTGCCGAGCGGCGTCGGCACGCAGATGATGATGGCGTCGGCCCCGCCGAGGGCCCGCACGCCCTCGGCGACCGTCAGCCTCCCCGTCCTGACGAGCGGCGCCAGGTCGTCGCTCGGGACGTCCTCGATCGGGCTCTGGCCCCGCCCGATCAGTGAAGAGCGCCCCGTATCGGCGTCCACCCCGATCACGGGCATGCCCGCCTTGGCAAAGGCCACGGCCAGCGGAAGCCCGACGTAGCCGAGCCCGATGACACCGACGGTCGCCTCGCGGCCCTCGAGCCGCTGCATGAGCTTCGCCGCAACACCGCCGGTATTGTCCCCGCCGCCACCCAAGTCCGCCACCGTCACGCGAGCCTCTGAACGGCGGCTCGCACCGCGTCGGCCACGCTCCGGACCTCCCCGTCGAGCAGCTCGGGGAAGCATGGCAGCGACAGCACCTCGGCGGCCGCGCGCGCGGCGTTGGGGAAGGCGCGATCGACGTCGGGCACGGCGAACATGGGCTGGGCGGGGATGGGGATCGGGTAGTGCACGGCGGTGCCGACGCCCGCGTCGGCGAGCGCCCCGACGAGGGCGTCCCGCTTCGGGGTGCGAACCGTGAACTGGTGGTACACGTGATGTGCCGGAGCCCGCTCCAGGGCCAGCACCAGCGGCGTGTCCTGCAGGAGCTCGCGGTAGCGCGCGACGATGTCCCGGCGCCGCTCATTCCAGACCCGCAGGTGCCGGAGCTTCACGCGCAGGAACGCCGCCTGAAGCTCGTCGAGCCGGCTCGAGTAGCCGAGCTCGATGTGCTCGTACTTCCGCGGCGAGCCGTGATCGCGGAGCCGCCGCACCGTCTGGGCGACGTCGTCGCGGGCCGTCAACACCATGCCGCCGTCGCCGCAGGCTCCGAGGTTCTTCGTCGGGTAGAAGGAGAGGCACGCGGCGTCGCCCCAGGCCCCGGCCGGCCGGCCGGCGTAGGAGGCGCCCACGGCCTGCGCCGCATCCTCGATGACGGCGAGCCCGCGCGCGCGGGCGAGGTCGGTGATCGCGTCCATGGCGGCGGGCTGCCCGTAGAGGTGCACCGCCACGATGGCGCGCGTCCGGGGCGTCACGGCCCGCGCCGCGAGCGCGGGGTCGAGGTTGTAGGTGGCCGGATCGACGTCGACGAAGACCGGCGTGGCGTGCACCATCATGACGGTGCTGGCCGACGCAACGAACGAGAACGACGGCGTGATCACCTCGTCGCCGGGCTTGACGCCCACCGCCTTGAGCGCGAGCACGAGCGCGTCGGTACCGGAGTTGACGCCGATGCCGTGACGGGTGCCGCAGAGCGCCGCCAGCTCGGCCTCCAGCGCCGCCACCTCGGGCCCCAGGATGAACCGGCAGGAGGCGAGCACCCGCTCGGCCGCCGCGCAGAGCTCGGCCCGGAGCGCCCCGTGCTGCCGCGCGAGATCGATCTGCGGGATCAGAAGCCCGACCCCTTCGCCCCGGTGGTCACCTGGCCCACGCCCAGGAGGTTGACCGAGAACCGGAACTCGCTGTCCTGGCCGTAGCGATAGATGTATTCCGTCGTGATCGCCCAGCAATCGAAGTGGATGTCGAGCCCCCCTCGGGCCTCCGTCGCTCGGCCGCTGGTCACGTCCCAGGCAGTGCTCGCCTTCGCGTCCACGAAACGCGACAGCCGCGCCGTCGCGGCGGCCTGCAGGAATCGGAAGCCCTGCTGCTCGTTGAAGCGCGGCCCCACGCTCGCCGAGAAGTCGCGGTAGATAACGTTGATGTCCGCGTTGGCGTCCCGGAGCCCCAGGTTGTAGACATTGTACCGGGCATCCGTGCGGAAGCGGAGGTGCTCGTTCGGCTGGACCATGGCCTCGGCCACGAGGTCCTTGAAGGGCTCTGAGACCGGCAGGAAGTTGAAGGTCTGGCTGACCGTCAACCGCGCCACCTCCCAACGGACCGGCTGCTCGTTTGTCCCGGTCGTGGTCCGCGCGTTGAGGTGGTTCGTCAGCTCGTACGTCACCTCGTTGGCCTTGTTGACGGCGTCGATGCCCGTCCGCGCCTCGTAGCCCGGGTCGATGCGGGTCGTCGGGCCTCCACCCGGCTCCCACTGGGGGTTGGCCTTCTGGTTGATGCCGCGGATCTCGATGAAGTTGGCGCGCGGCTCGATCACATGTTGGAGCGCGGCGATACTGCCGGTGCCGTCGAGCGTGTAGACGCGCGCGGCCCGCGTCTCGAGGAGCACCCCGCCCTCCACCTGCTGCCGGAGCCGGTTGGTATGCCGGGTCTGCTCGATGTCGACCGGGTTTATCGCATGGGGCCCGTTGGAGATCCCCTGTCCCACCACCTCCTGGTTGTAGAAAGTCAGGCGGCCACCGGCGTAGGGCGTCATCGTGAAGAGCCCCGCCACCGGCACGGGCATGTAGAAGCGCGGGTGGAAGTCCGCGCGGATTCCCGAGGAGCCGATTTCGCGGACGAAATTGACGAAAGACGCCTGCCCCTCATAGAGCAGGCCCGGCACCCCGGGCAGGGGCTGGCGCAGGCTCGTCAACTTGATCTCGGGAGCCCGCTGGAGCTCGACTGCCCGGACCTGCGTCAGGTCCTGGTACCAGTACACGCGGCCGACGAGAGTGAGCGTGTCCCAGCGCTGGGTGACGAACCCGTTCGTCTCGGCGCGCTGCGTGACCCGGTCCGCGGTCGAGAAGGCGTAGTGCCTATACATGCTGTCGTCGGACGTGACGTTGGAGTCGATTTTGAAGGACAGCCTCGGCGTCGCCTGCCAGACGTGCTGGAGCTTGAAGTAGCCGCGGTTCTCGGGCAGCCCCTGCCCCTGCCGCGAGGTGCGGAAACCCTCGTTGATGCCGAAGGCGGTCAGCTGGCCACGGTTCTCCGCGGAGAGCATGTAGCGGTACTCGAGGTCGGCGCCTATCCCGCGCTTGGTGTAGACATCCATGGCCACGGTCAGGTCTTGGCTGTCGCCGATGGCCCAGTAGTACGGCGTCCGCGCGAACAAGCCGTATCGGGAGTTGGAGCCGAACTCAGGGAAGAGGAAGCCCGACTGCCGCTCGCGCCGGATGGACGCCGCGAAGAACGGCACCCAGGGGATGACCGGCACTCCCTTGACCAGGAACGAGGTCTCGGTGCCCGTGATCACGTTGTCGAGCTCGGCCTCGGCCGAGCCCAGGCGGAAGGACCAGGCCGGGTCGTCGCCCTCGCACGTGGTGAAGATGCCCTGCCGGATGCTGTAGACGCTCTCGCCCAGGCGGTCCATGCGGTCACCGGAGAGGCGGTAGTACGGAGGTACGAACGTGGAGCCCTTATAGACCACGCCCGTGCCGGTCCTGAGGTTGAAATCGACGCGCTCTCCGACGAGGCGGTCTTCACCGTCGAAGAACACCACCTTGCCCTGGGCGATGACCTCCCCGGTGGCGCGGTTGAGCTCCACGCGGTCGGCCATGAGCCGGGTGCCGCCGCGGGTGATCTCGACATTGCCCGTGGCCAGCAAGAGGTCGGCGTCGCCCCCGACCTGCTGCATATGGTCCGCGACGATATTGGTCTCGCCGCTGGGGTCGCGCAGGGACAGCGGGGCCTGCTGAGCCGGAGCCGCCGAGGGCGCAAAGAGACCCCAGAGGGCTACGGCGGCAAGCGCGGGACAAACCCGGTGGGTTAGTGGGCTGCGCAGGCAGACGCCGAGCGCCGATTTTAGGGACACAAGTGACTATGGTATCAGCGGCGTGCGGCGCTTTGGCTAAAAATATCTGTGTTTTCAGTGGCTTGGGCGAGGATTTCCCCGATCATGAAGAGCGAGCCTGCTACACAAACCATAGGGGTATCCGGCTCCGCGAGGGCCAGCCGTAGGGCCTCCCGGGGGGAGGGTGCCGTCTCCACGCGGACCCTTCGGTCACCGGCCGCCAGACGCGCGAGCTCGGCCAGGGTCTCCGGCGGTGCGGCGCGCGCGTTGTCGGCGGCGGTGCAGATGACCCGTTCCGCCAACGGCAAGAGAGCTCCCAGGATGCCGGCCTTGTCCTTGTCGGCCGAGATCCCGACGACGAAGGTGCCGCGCCGGCCGGGAAAGTAGGCCGCGAGCGAGGCCGCGAGAGCGTGCGCCCCCCCCGGGTTGTGCGCTCCGTCCAGGACTACCGGCGGGGCGCGGCGGATCAGCTGGAAGCGACCCGGCCAACGCACGCTGCCAAGCCCGTCGCGGATCGCGGCGTCCTGGACGCCGAGCGCGCGCGCCGCCGCGGCCGCCAGCAGGGCGTTACCGGGCTGGAACACGCCGAGGAGGGCGCAGCGGACGTCGTCGAGGCGCCACCCGGGTCCTTCGAGGTCGAGCCACTGGCCGTCGAGGGTCGCGCGGCGGACACGCACGCGAAGATCACGCCCTTCGACGAGGAGCGGCACGCCGACTTCCCCGGCTCGCCGCGAGAGGACGGTCTCGACGGCCGGCTCCTGGCGGGCCGAGAGCGCGATCCCGCTTCTGATGATCGCGGCCTTCTCGCGGGCGATGGCATCGAGGGTGGCGCCGAGGTAGGCCTCGTGGTCGAGGTCGATGCGCGTGATGACCTCCACGGCGGGTCGGCCCACGGAGGTCGAGTCGAGCCGGCCGCCGAGACCCGCCTCGAGCACGGCCACCTCGACTCCTTCCCGCGCGAAGTGGTCGAGGGCGAGCGCCGTCAGCGTCTCGAACATGGTCGCATCGAGCCTCGCGACCAGGCTGCCGAGCGCCTCCATGCCGTCAGCGACGTCGGCCTCCGGAATCGGCAGCCCGCCGACACGGATGCGCTCGCGGAGATCGACCAGATGGGGTGAGGTGTAGAGGCCGACGCGGCGGCCGGCGGCCTGTAAGATGGCGGCCAGCATGGAGGCGACGGAGCCCTTGCCGTTGGTGCCCGCCAGCTGCACCAGGGTCAGCGCGCGCTCCGGGCTGCCGGCAGCCGCGAGGAGCGCCTCGATGCGCTCGAGGCCGGGGCGCATGCCGGCCAGCTCTCCGCCCCGCAGCCCGGTGATGCGATCCACGGCCTCGCGATACGTCATGGCACAGGCAGCGACGGACCCGCGAAGAAGCCGATCATGCGGCGCAGGGTCTCGCGGATCTCGCGCCGCTCCACCACGAGGTCGAGCTGGCCGTGCTCGAGCAGGAACTCCGAGCGCTGGAACCCCTCGGGCAGCGGCTGGCGGATGGTCTCGGCGATCACGCGCGGCCCGGCGAAGCCGATGAGGGCGCGCGGCTCGGCGACGATGATGTCGCCCAGCATGGCGAAGCTGGCCGTCACCCCGCCCGTGGTCGGGTCGGTCAGGAGCGAGATGTAGGGAAGGCGCTCGTCGGCCAGCCGCTTGAGCGCCGCGGCGGTCTTGGCCATCTGCATGAGCGAGAGGATGCCCTCCTGCATGCGCGCCCCGCCGGACGCCGACACGATGAGGAGCGGCAGCCGCTTCTGAATCGCGAGCTCGATGGCCCGCGCGAGCTTTTCGCCCACCACCGAGGCCATGCTGCCGCCGAGGAAGCCGAACTCGAACACGGCGAGGATCACCGGGTGCCCCCCGATGCGCGCGGTGCCAGTCAGCACGGCCTCCTCGACGCCGGTCTTGCTGCGGGCGGCCTTGACGCGGTCGGTGTACCGCTTGGTGTCCTTGAACCCGAGCGGGTCCTTGGAGCGCAGCCCCGCCTCACGCTCCTCGAAGGAGCCTTCGTCCACGATCGAGGCGATGCGCTCGCGCGCGCTGATGCGGAAGGGGTAGCGGCACTTGGGGCAGACGCGCCCCGCCCGGTCGACCTCGGCGCGATAGACGATCTCCTTGCAGGAGTCGCACTTGACCCAGAGTCCCTCGGCGATGTTGACCTTCTTGGGCCTGTCCTCACCTTCCCCCTTCCCCTTCCAGAACCAGGCGGCCATGTGGTTACCTCGGAGGGGGGCTCTGCCCCCCTTCCGAAACCTCCCCCCGGGACAGATTGCGCCGGCGAAGCCGGCGCTCGAAGCGGAACACTGTTGCTCGTGAGGCCATCGAGAGACTCCTAGGTCGCCTGGCCGGCGCGGGCGAGCCGGAGCGGCTCCTTGAGTGACGCGATGAAGTCGCCGATCTTCCTCACGAGGTCGCCGGCGCTCGCATGCGTCTCGATCAGCTGGACGATGGCCGCGCCCACGATGACGCCGTCGGCCGCCTGCCCCACGGCCGCGGCCTGGGACGGGGTGCCGATGCCGAAGCCGACGCAGATCGGCTTCGTCGTGATCCCGCGAAGCGTGCGCAGGTGTTGCGCCAGCTCGGCCGGCAAGTGCGCGCGGACGCCCGTCACGCCGGTGAGGGAGACCATGTAGAGAAAACCGCTGCTGGCCCGCGCGATCTTCCGCATGCGGTCGGGAGTGGACGTCGGCGCGACGAGGTGGATGAGGTCGAGCCCCGCGGCGTGCGCTTCGGCGCGCAGGGGACCGGACTCCTCCGGAGGCAGGTCCGCGACGATGACGCCGTCCACGCCGCACTCCACGGCCGTCCCGCAGAAGGCCTTGAGCCCGAAGGCCAGGATCGGGTTGTAGTACGTGAGAAAGACCAGGGGCACGGCAGTCTCGCCGCGCAGCTCGCGCGCGAGCTCGAGCACGCGGGGCAGCGTCACGCCGGCGTGGAGCGCCCGCTGGGTCGCGCGCTGGATGACGGGACCGTCGGCCAGCGGATCCGAGAACGGCACCCCCAGCTCGACGATGTCCGCGCCCCGCCGCGCGGCCTCGACCACCAGCCGGCGCGTGAGCGCCAGCGACGGATCGCCAGCGGTGAAGTAGGGAATCAGCGCCCGCTCTCCGCGCTGTCGAAGCGCCGCGAACGTCGCCGCCAGCCGCCCGGCCGTCGTCATCGCCGGCCTCCGGCCGCGGCGGCCGTGCCGCGCCCATCGGCCCCCGCGAGCGCCGTCTCCACCGTGTGAACGTCCTTGTCGCCTCGGCCGGACAATCCGACCACGACGATCTCGCTTTTCTTCATGGCGCGGGCCGCCCGCATCGCCCAGGCGACCGCGTGCGCGGACTCGAGCGCGGGCATGATGCCCTCGAGTCGCGTCAGGGCTCCGAAAGCCTCCAGGGCCTCGGCATCGGTCGCCGACTCGTACTGGAAGCGCCCCTTCTCCTTGTAGTAGGCGTGCTCGGGCCCCGAGCCCGGGTAGTCGAGGCCGGCGGAGATCGAGTGCGCTTCGGCGATCTGCCCGTCGTCGTTCTGGAGCACGTAGCTCATGCTGCCGTGCAGCACGCCAACCGCCCCCGCGCCGAGCGAGGCGCCGTGCCGGCCGGTGGAGACGCCGTGGCCGCCGGGCTCGACGCCCACGATCCTGACTCGCGCGTCCTTGATGAAGGGCCAGAAAAGGCCGATGGCGTTGGAGCCGCCGCCCACGCAGGCGACCAGCAGGTCGGGCAGCTTCCCGGTGAGCTTCCGCGCCTGCGCCCTCGCCTCCTCGCCGATGACGCGGTGGAAGTCACGGACCATCACGGGGTACGGGTGCGGTCCCAGAGCCGAGCCCAGCAGGTAGTACGTCCCGCGCACGTTGGTCACCCAGTCGCGGAGCGCCTCGTTGACGGCGTCCTTGAGGGTCTTCGAGCCGCTCTCGACGGGAATGACGGTGGCGCCCAGGAGCTTCATCCTGAAGACGTTGAGCGCCTGGCGCGCGATGTCCACGCTGCCCATGTAGACCTGGCACTCGAGGCCGAGCAGCGCCGCCGCGGTCGCCGAGGCGACCCCGTGCTGGCCGGCGCCCGTCTCCGCGATGATCCGCCGCTTGCCCATGCGCTCGGCCAGGAGCGCCTGGCCCAGCACGTTGTTGATCTTGTGCGCGCCCGTGTGGCAGAGATCCTCCCGCTTGAGGAAGATCCTTGCTCCGCCGCAGTGCCGCGTGAGCCGCTCGGCGAAGTACAGCGGCGTCGGGCGCCCGGCGTAGCTCGTCAGGAGCCCCCTCAGCCGGCCCGTGAAGCGCTTGTCCCTCATCGCCGCCCGGTAGGCCTTCTCCAGCTCGACGAGCGGGGCCATGAGCGTCTCGGGGACGAAGCGCCCGCCGAAGCGGCCGAAGTGCCCCGCCGCGTCGGGCAGTGCCGCGGGGTCGGGAATGCGCGATCTCACGCGCTCTCTCTCGACGCCGACCTGGCCGCGGCGATGAAGCGCCGCACCTTGTCGGGGTCTTTCGTACCGGGCCGCCCCTCGACCCCGGAGTTCACGTCCACTCCGTACGGCCTCACGATGGAGATAGCCCGGGCCACGTTCTCGGGGGTCAGACCGCCGGAGAGGATCACCCGCGGCCGCGGCAGGTGCCGGTAGGCGGATGCGATCATGGCGGCCTGCTGCCATTCGACGGGCTCGCGGGCTTCGCCCTCGCTCCAGCGCGCGGCCGTGTCCACGAGGATGGCGGCGGCAACCTTGCGATACGAGAGCGCCAGGGCCCGCTCGCCCATGCGGTACTCCGGGAGGCCCTCGATCGTCGAGCCCGGAGGCAGCTTGATGGTCTTGATCACCGGGAGCCGGTGGTCGGACAGCGCGTCGGCCTGTTCCTGACCGTGGAACTGGAGCGCGCCCAAGCGGCACTGCTCGGCGATCGCCTTGACATGCCCCGCCGCGTGGTCCCAGAAGACCCCCACCGGCGTCACGAAGGGCGGCAGCCAGGCGATGATCGCCGCCGCGGCCGCCGGCTCGATGAAGCGCGGCGTCCCTTCGACGAAGATGAAGCCGAGGGCGTCGGCGCCGGCGTCGACCGCGACCCGCGCGTCCTCGGCGCTGGTGATGCCGCAGATCTTGATCTTGATCAACTAACTCGGCCCTCGCCTCATGGCTTCGCCTTTCGGCTCGAACGGCCACGCCCGTCGAGGAGCGCGAGCTCCCGCGCTTTGGCCGCCACGTCCGAAGCGCGCACGAGCCCCTCGCCGACGAGGACGGCGTGCGCCCCCGCCCGGACGACCCGTAGGACGTCGGCCCGCGTGAAGATGCCGCTCTCGCTCACCGCCGTATGCGCGGGCGGGATCCGCGGCAGCAGGGCGAGCGAGACCTCGAGGCTCGTCTCGAGGGTCTGGAGGTCGCGGTTATTGATGCCGATGACGGGCGCGCCGAGCGCCACGGCCCTGTCGAGCTCCGCGGCGGTGTGCGCCTCGACGAGGGTGGCCAGGCCGATGCCCTTGGCGGCGTGGTGGAGATCGCGGAGCCGCGCGTCGTCGAGAGCCGCCACGATCAGCAGCACCGCGTCGGCGCCGGCGGCGCGCGATTCCCAGAGCTGGTACTCGTCGAGTATGAACTCCTTGCGGAGAAGGGGAAGATCCACGGCCGCGCGCACGGCGACGAGGTCACCGAGGGCGCCGCGGAAGTACTTCTCGTCGGTGAGGACGGAGATCGCCGCCGCGCCGGCCCCCGCGTAGACCCGCGCCTGGGCGGCGGGATCGAGAGCGGCGTTCAGCGTGCCTCTGGAGGGAGAGGCCTTCTTCACCTCCGCGATGAGCCGGACGCCGCCCGGGGAGGGGGGTCTCAACGCGGCCTCGAACTCTCTTGCCGGGCCGAGCCCGCGGCAGGACGCCTCTAGCCCGGCCTGCGGCTTTGCCTCGCGAAGCCGCCGGAGCTCCTCCCGCTTGTTCGCGACGATCTCGTCGAGCGCGCCCATCCCATGACCTAGCAGGCGGCTGAAAAAGGCCCATCTGCTTCGTTGGCGCCCTCGGCCGCACGCTCAACGTACAGAGAGTACGCCTCGCGTGCGGATCTACTCAGCCCTCGTCTCACGGCCACAAGCGGCCGTTCAACTCGAAGGGCGGGGCACCGCCTCGCATCTGGACCTTTTTGAGCCGCCTGCGACTTTCCCGGCATGCTGCTAGTAGTCGCCGCGCAGCCCGTGCTCGCGCTCCGGGGCGAGATCGATGCGCGCCATCTGCTCGAGCACGTACTCGCGGAGCGTCCGCGGCGGCGGGAGGTCGCGCACGATTGTCCCCCTCGCGATCAGCGGTTTGAGCAGCGCCTCCGCCGGTCGGCCCTGGGCGTCCCGCGGCGCCGGCTTTGCGGCGGACAGCACCACGTTCGTCGCCGTGCCGGGCAGGCGCCAGACCTGCTTGGCCCCGGAGCGCTTGCCGCGCTTGGCCATGGGCCGGCCCTCGATCTCCATGATGTCGAGCGCGAAGGAGAGGACGGGCGCGTTCGCGATGGAGGTGCCGACGCCGTAGCCGTCCACGAGCGGGTTGAGCCTGAGGATCTCGTACTCGTCGATGCCGCCCGAGGCCAGAATCTTGACGTGCTCGAAGCCTCGGATGTCGAGCTCCCAGCGGACCTCCTCGAGGATGCGGAAGAAGTCGCCGCGCCGGGACGAGGGTGTGTCGAGCCGCACGGCGTACAGGTCCTTGCCGAGCGCCTCGGCGACGCGGATCGCTTCGAACTTCTCGTCCTGGAGGGTGTCGATGAGGGCGACGCGCCTGACCTTCGGGTCGATCACCTCGTGGAACGCCTGCAGGGCCTTGACCGTGTCGCCGAACATCAGCACGAGGGCGTGGGGGATGGTGCCCGTAGGATCGGCGTCGATCAGCTCGGCGGCCTTGGTCACCGCCACGCCGTCGCAGCCGCCGACGAAGGCGTTGCGCTCGATCATCGGAGCGAGCGCAGGGTGCATCCGCCGCGCCCCGAACGAGATGACCGCGCGGTCGCCCGCGGCGCGCTTGCAGCGGGCGGCCTTGGTCGCGATGCCCGAGGCCTGGCAGAGCAGGCCCAGCAGCGCCGTCTCGTACTCCGCCCACTCGACGTACGTGCCCTCGATGACCAGCACCGGCTCGTCGGGACCGAAGATCGTCCCCTCGTCCATGGCCCACACGTCCACCGGCAGCCCTTCCAGGAGCGCCGCCGCCTCCTCGATGCCGGCCAGAATGCCGAACTTCCAGTCGGCCTGGGGAAAGCTCTTGAGCCGGATCTCGGCCTTGACGCGCTTGGTGAGGCCCTTGGCTTTGAGGATCTGTATGGTCCGCAGGAAGTAGACGTCCGACACCTGGCCCGCTTTGATCTCGGGCTCGGATGCGGTGTGGAAGGCACGCTTCGGCTGGTTCGCCATGCTCGTAGAGGGCGAGTCGGACCAGCCCTCAAGTGGGCGGATTGTCCCAGAAACGCTTCGTGAAGTCAAACGCGCGGGATCGCGCGTGGAGCCGCAAGTCCCCGCCTTACAAGGACTTCCGGCTAAAGGTCGAGGCTCTTGAGGTAGGCGCGGAAGGCGTCGGCCAGATCGGGGCGCGAGAGCGCGAACTCGACCGTGGCCTTGAGGAAACCCAGCTTCTCGCCCGTGTCGTGACGGCGCCCCTCGAATTCGACGGCGTAGATGGGCCGGCGCCCGCGAAGGGTTCTCAAGCCGTTGGTCAGCTGGATCTCGCCGCGGGAGTCTGGCGGCGTCTCGGCCAGAATCGGGAAGAGGTCGGGCGTGAGCACGTAGCGGCCGATGATGGCCAGGTCGGACGGCGCATCCTGTGGATCCGGCTTCTCGACCAGGTCCAGCACCTCGAACACATTGCCGCCGAGCCCGCGCGGCACGATGACGCCGTAGCGGCCGATCTCCTCCCTGGGGATGCGCATGACGGCCAGCACCGGGCCGTCGTGCCGCTCGAAGACGTCGAGCAGCTGCCGCATGCACGGCACCCGCGAGACGATGATGTCGTCGCCCAGGAAGACGCCGAAGGGCTCGTCGCCGACGAGGGGCCGCGCGCAGAGGATGGCGTGGCCGAGGCCGAGCGGCTCCTTCTGGCGGACGTAGGAGACCGAGGCCATCTCCGAGATGGTCTTGATCTGGGCCAGCTCCTCGAGCTTGCCGCGATCCTGCAGGTAGTACTCCAGCTCGAAGGCCGCGTCGAAATGGTCCTCGATGGCGCGCTTGCTGCGGCCCGTGACGAGGATGATCTCGTCGAGCCCCGAGGCGACCGCCTCCTCCACGACGTACTGGATGGTGGGCTTGTCGACGAGTGGCAGCATCTCCTTCGGCTGGGCTTTCGTCGCCGGCAGGAAGCGCGTGCCCAGCCCCGCGGCGGGGAAGACGGCCTTGCGGACCCGGCTCGTGTGCCGGCCTCCGGCAGCGGCGGCGCCCAGAGCGCTCATGCGGGGTCCGGGCTTTCGCCGCTGATCCGCACCTGGATCTTGAGCTTCTTGACCCGGTACCAGAGGCTGCGCTCGGTGATGCCGAGGATCTTGGCCGCCCGGGCCTGAACGCCGTGGGCCTTCTGCAGGGCGTCCAGGATGGCGCGCCGCTCCCAATCCTCGAGCGCCTCGTCGAGGGAGCCCGCCACGGCGGGCGAGGCGTCGCCCGCCGCCCCGGCCTTGGCGCCGCGCTGGACGGCTGGCGGCAGATGCTCTGGCAGGATGACGCCGTCCGAAAGAACCATGGCGCCCTCGAGCACGTGCTGGAGCTCGCGGATATTGCCCGGCCACGGGTAGGTCCAGAGGCAGCGGAGCCCCTCGGTGGACACGGTGGCGGGCTGGCGCCACAGGCGCTGCGCGGCCCTCTCGAGGAGGTGCGTCACCAGGAGCGGCAGATCGTCGATGCGCTCGCGCAGCGGCGGCATCACGAGACGCACGCCCTGCAGCCGGTAGAAGAGATCGGAGCGGAACCGGCCCTCCGCCGCCATCGCCTCGAGGTCCTGGTGCGTCGCGGCGATCACGCGCACGTCGGCCCCGATCGAGCGCGTGCCCCCCACCCGCTCGAACTGCCGCTCCTGCAACACGCGCAGGATCTTGGCCTGCATCGCCAGCGGCATGTCGCCGATCTCGTCGAGAAAGAGCGTTCCCTCGCGTGCCAGCTCGAAGCGTCCGGGACGCGCGCGGATGGCCCCGGTGAAGGCGCCGCGCTCGTGACCGAAGAGCTCGGACTCCAGCAGCCCCTCCGGAATGGCGGCGCAGTTGACCGGGATGAAGGGGCCGTCCTTGCGCGAGCTCAGGCGGTGAATCGCGCGAGCCATCAGCTCCTTGCCCGTGCCGCTCTCGCCGTGGATCAGCACGGTGAGATCCGTCGGCGCCGCGCGCTGGGCCATGTCGATGACGCGCTTGAGGGCCTCGCTCTTGCCGATGAGCTCCTCGAAGCCGCCGGCCGCCTGCCCCTCGCGCAGCACCTTGACCTGCTGCTGGAGCCGCCGCCGGTCCAGGGCCCGCGTCACCACAACCTGGAACTCGGCCATCTTGAGCGGCTTGGTGAAGAAGTCGTAGGCGCCGCGGTTGATGGCGTTCATCGCGATCTGTCGCGTGCCGTGGGCGGTCATCACGATAATGGGCGTCTCGGGCGCCAGGTCGCGGCAGCGCGGGATCGCGTCGAGGCCGTCCATGTCCGGCAACCGGACATCCAGCAGGATGAGGTCATACGAGCTGGCCTTGAGCTTGTCGAGCAGGGCCCCGGCTGTCGGCGCCACCTCGGCCTCGTAGCCTTGCCGGGTCAACGCCTCGCGGATGACGAATGCCAGGTCCTCGTCGTCTTCGGTGATGAGGATACGCTCGCTCACGGCCGTGCTCCGGCGGCCATGACGGGCGCCGTGGTGGGCAGCTCCACGATGAACGTCGTCTCCGAGGCTCCGTCGCTCTCGACGGTGAGCGTGCCGCGGTGGGCCTCGACGATCTGCCGCGCGATAGGCAGCCCCAGCCCCGTGCCGCGCGCCTTGGTCGTGAAGAACGGGTGAAAGATGCGCTCCTGCATCTCGGCCGGGATGCCGACGCCGCCGTTCTCGACGAGCACGCGGACGTGCTCGTCGCCCTTCGACTCGACCCGCACGCGGACGGTGCCACCCTCGGGCGACGCCTCCAGCGCGTTCTCGATGAGGTTCGTGAACACCTCGGCGAGCCGGAAGGGATCGCCCCAGACGGGCGGCATGGCGTCGGGGTCGCCCCGCTCCACCACGAGGCGCGGGTCGCGCGGCAGCATCGCCACGAGCTCGTCGAGCGCCTCCGGAAGCGACACCGCCTCCCAGGTCTCGGGCTCGGGCTGGGAGAGCGTCAGCAGGTTCTCGACCAGCCGATTCTGGCGGTCCACGCCGATCAGCACGCGATCGATGTACTGCCTCCGTTGGTCGCCGGCCGGAAGGTCGGCCTGCAGGAGCTCGAGCAGCCCGCGGATCGCGGCAAGCGGCGTGCGGATCTCGTGGGCGATGCGCGCCGCCATGCCGCCGAGGAACGCGAGCTGGTCCGCGCGGCGGATCTCCTCGCGGATACGCCGCTTCTCGGAGGCGTCACGGATCACCAGGACCTGCGCGGTCGCGGCGCGTCCCCAGTCCCGACGCTGGGCCGTGATCTCGAGGAGCAGCGCCTGCCCCTTCGCCGTCACCACCGGCACCTCGTTGTCGTGCACCGGCTCGAGCCCCGGCGCTTCCCCCTCGAGCAGCCGCGCCAGCCGCCCGTTCCCGCTCGCCAGTGGGAAGGCGCCGACGTCGGAGAGAATCGGCTCGCCCCGATAGGGCTCGAGCGACAGATCCAGCAGGGCCTCGGCCGTCGCGTTGAACGACACGAGCGTGCCCGCCGGATCGAGCAGCAGCATGCCCTCCGGCAGTCGCGCCAGGATATCGCTGTCGCGGACGAAGCGGTCCATGGACAGGGTCAGGCGCCCGACGGCCGCGTCGAGCGCGCCCAGCTCGTCGCGAACGGTGGTGGTCGTGCGGGGCCGACCCGGATGCTCGTCTTCCAGGTGCGGGGAGAAGGCCTCCGCCTTCTCCACGATGCCGCGGATGCGGCCGGCGAGGTTGAGGCCCACGATGAGCCCGCCCACGGCCGCGAGAGCGCCCGCGACCGCTGCGCCGGTGAAGAGGAGGATCGCCAGCTGTCGCGCCTGGGGGGCGCTCAGCTCGCTGGCGAAGGGACGGGCGAGGTAGAGCAGGAAGAGGCCGCTCGCGGCCGCCGACAGGGCCATGAGCAGCGAGAACACCACGTAGAGGCTGAGCGATACGCGGTACGCGCGAGGGGCCGATCTGGTCATCGATGCCGGCCCGCTATTTGACCCCGCCCTTCATCGCTTGGCCGAGGTTGAAGATCGGCAGGTAGAGCGCGAAGATCACGCCCCCCGCGATGGCGCCCATGAAGATGATCATGATGGGCTCGATGAGCGAGGATATCGTCGACACCGCCTGATCGACCTGTTGCTCGTAGTACGTCGCGGCGCGGCCGAGCATGGTCGGGAGCGTGCCGCTCTCCTCGCCCGTGGCCACGAGCTGCGTGACCATGCCCGGGAACTCTCCGGTCTCCCGGAGTGTCTCCGCGATGGTACCGCCGTCGCGCATGCGCTTGGTCGCCTTGGTCAACGCGTCCTCGATGATGGCGTTGCCGGACACCTTGGCGACGGTCTCCATGGCCTCGATCAGGGGAATACCGGCATTGAGCAGCACGCTGAGGGTCCGGCACGTGCGCGCCAGAATGCCCTTTCTGATCAGCGAGCCGAACAAGGGGAGATTGAGCTTCAGGCGGTCGAAGAACCTGCGGCCGCCCGGTGACTGGTAGATCGAGTACACGACCAGGACCACGAAGGCGAGGCCCAGGATCATGAACAGCAGGTAGTCCCGCAAGGCATTGCTCAAGGTGATGAGTATGCGGGTCGGCAGGGGTAGCACGGCGCCCGCCTTCTGGTACACGTTCTGGAAGATGGGCACGATCTTGAGGATCATGAAGATCACGATCAGGATCGCGACGACCAGGATGACCGCCGGGTACGCGATGGCGCCCTTCACCTTGCGGCGAATGGCGTCCGTCTTTTCGAGGTACGTGGTCAGCGTGTCCAGCACGACGGGCAGCGAGCCGCTGAGCTCGCCGGCGCGCACGATCGACACATAGAGCGTGTTGAAGACGTGCGGGTGCTGGGCCAGCGCGTCCGCGAACGTGCCCCCCGCGGTGATGTCGTCGCGCACGCTCTCGAGAACCTTGGTGAAGACCTTGTGGGTCGATTCCGCCGCGAGCGCCGTCAGGATCCGGACAAGGTGCAGCCCTCCGCCAAGCATGGCGGCGAGCTGGCCCGTGAACAGGAGGACGGTGCTGAGGTTGACTCCCGTCGCCATGCGCTTGAATGACTGCCGGAGGTTGCCGGCCAGGACCCCGGCGTTGAACCCGCCGAGCGTGAGGGCTCCGGCGCCGCCGGACCGGGCAGGCCGGAGCGAGAGCACGATCTGACCCCGCTCCCGAAAGCGCGTGATCAGCTCGGCCTGCTCGGTGGCCTCCGCGGTGCCGCGGCTCACCGAGCCCTTGCGGTCCGCGATTTCGTATTGGAAGACCGGCATGGCCTACTCTTCGTCCGCCGCCACGGCGAGCACTTCTTCGAGCGTCGTGAGCCCCCGCGCGGCCTGCCGGAAACCGCACTGCTTGAGCGTGACCATGCCCGACTCGATCGCGTAGCGCTGGATCTTGTCCCCGTCCGCTCCGTCGATCAGCATGCGGCGCACTTCCGCGTCCACGCCGAACACCTCGTAGAGCGCCATCCGGCCCGCGTAGCCGACGTTTCGGCAGCTCTTGCAGCCGCGCCCGCGGTAGAGCACTTCTGGCCCCGGGTCCGGGGCGAAGAGCGCCAGCTCGTCCGCCGTGGGCCGGTAAGACTCCTTGCAGCCCTTGCAAATCCTGCGCACCAGCCGCTGGGCCGCGGCCACGTTCACCGCCGACGCCACCAGGAAGGGCTCGACGCCGATATTGATGAGGCGCACGAGGGTCGAGACGGCGTCGTTGGTGTGCAGCGTCGAGAGCACGAGGTGGCCCGTCAGCGCGGCCTTGACGGCGATCTGCGCCGTCTCCTGGTCGCGGATCTCGCCGATCATGATGATGTCGGGATCCTGGCGCAGGATGGAGCGGAGCGCGCGCGCGAAGTCGAACCCGATCTCGCTCTTGACGTGCACCTGCTGGATGCCCGGCTGGCGGTACTCGACCGGGTCCTCGACGGTGACGACATTCTTGCGCGGCGACTTGATGAACTTGAGCGCCGTGTGCAGCGTCGTCGACTTGCCACTGCCGGTCGGCCCGGTGATGAGCACCATGCCCCACGGCCGCCGGATGCCCTTCAGGAACATCTCGAGCTGCTCTTTCTCGAAGCCGAGATTCTCGATGCTGTAGCGCTCGACGACGGCGGCCTTTTCGAGGAGCCGGAGCACGACCTTCTCACCGAAGACGGTGGGCAGCGTCGAGACACGGAAGTCGAACTCCTGGCCGTGGATGCGCGAGGCGAAGCTGCCGTCCTGGGGCAGACGGCGCTCGGCGATGTCCAGCCGCGAGATGATCTTGATGCGGGAGACCACGGCCAGGTGGAGCTGGCGCGGGATCTCGAGCAGGTCGAAGAGCAAGCCGTCGATGCGATACCGGACGCGCGTCCGGTCGTCGTGCGGCTCGACGTGGACGTCGGATGCGCCGTCGAGCGCGGCCCGGCCGAGCACGTAGTTGACGACGCGGACCACCGGCGGGTCGTCGGCCTGGGTCTGCAGCTGCCGGATGTCGATGGCGCTCTCGGCAATGGAGGCCGGCGACGGGCCCACGTTGAGCCCGAGGTCGACCTTGAGCGCGTCGTCCAGGCCCTCGTTGCCGACCTTGGCGCTCGCGACCTTGCGGTACGTCTTCTCGATGGCCTCCTGGATGGCGCCGGCTGGTCCGATGCGGAAGTCGACGTCGAGCCCGGTTGCCCGCCGGAGGTCGTCGAGCGCCATGACGTTCAGAGGATCGGCCGTGGCCACGATCAGCTTTCGCCCCGACCGCTCGGACGCGATGACACCGTACTGGCGGGCGACCTCCTCGGGCACGAGCTTGACGACGTCCGGGTCGAGCGCGGCCAGGTCCTGGCGGGTGATCGACTCTTTCCGGAACTGTGCGCCCAGGTACGTGAGGAGCATGTCCTCGTCGATCAGCTTCATGTCGATGAGGATCTGCCCCAGGCGCTCGCGGGTCTTGCGCTGGCGCTCGAGGGCCTGGTTCAGCTGGTCGGTGGTCAGGACCTTGCTGTTGACGAGCATCTGACCCAGCGGCACCCACGCCCAGCGGTCCTGGGGCTCGCTCATTCCCCGGTCCTCCGGGCGCCCATCTCCTCGAGCCGCGTCATGATCGGCGCGCGGTCGGAGCTGTCGGCCGGGCCCTTCGCGAGGAACGCCCGGTAGTGGTGCGCGGCCTCGGCTCCGCGCCCCTGGCGGTCGAGCACCACGGCGAGGTTGCGGTGGGCCTCCGGATGCCCTGGTGCCGCACGGAGGGCTCGGCGGAATGCCTCGACGCCCCGCGCCTCCTCGCCCGCGCGGACCAGCACCACGCCCAGGCTGCTCCAGGCCTCGGCGTCGGTCGGGTCGACCTCGACCGCCTTGCGGAAGGCGATCACGGCGCCATCCATCTCCCCGGTGTGCGCCGCTTCCATGCCGGTCCGCATCAGGGCCGCCACGCGGTCGCGGACAGGCACCGCCGCCGGCACGGGCAGAGCCGTCAGGGGGGCCAGGACCGGGGGGGGCACCGCCGGGTGGGCCAAGGGCCGGGCCAGGCTGGGGGGACGGAGGATCACTGCGACCGCGAAGACACCCATCACTACCACCATAACCAAAGTCCCCGCGATAAGCCATTGCCGTCGGGGCTCCGCGCTTTCGCCCAAGCGGGGGATACCACCCAGGCCCGGGCGGCGCATCCGCTTGTCGTCCATGCCCATCAGGATGTCGGCCAGGCGGCTCACTGGACACCGCCCTCGACAATGCTCGGGTTGAACCGTCCGCCGACCACCCGGGACAGCGCCATGACCGTCCGCGGCCCGACGATACCGTCCTCCTGCAACCCACCGACCGCGCGCTGGAAACGGCGCACGGCAACCTGGAAGCGGCTGTCGTAATTCGGCGGCACGGGCGGGCTCAGGTAGCCGAGCTTCTGGAGCCGGAGGCCTATGGTCGTGAGCACCGTGGGCGATAGGTCCCGCCAAGGGTCGAGCGGGAGCTGATCCACGTTGCGCCAGACCACCCACGCGGAGCGCGTCCAGGCGGGATCGAGCGAGTCGAGCTCGAAACGCGCTTCCTCGCCCGACGGGGCCACGAGGGTCGCCGTCTCGGCGCCGATCCAGCGCAGCAGGTATGCGCGCCCGGCCGGGTTGTCGGACAGCTCGACGAGGGCCGGCAACCCGATGGCGCGAAGATCGGAGAGCGTCGTCGCGGGCAGAAAGGTGGCCGAGAGCTGATAGCGCGTGGCGACGCCCGCGATGTCGAGGCTGCCGTCAGGGTTCGCCGGCCACGATGGCACGGCTCGATCCGGCGCAGCGTCCTGGATGCCCCAGAGCGCGAGCAGACGCGTCATGAGCTGCCGTTGTGCCGCGGCTGCCGGCGCGACGACGGGGCGATCGGAGGCAGGCGGCGGCGCGGCGGCCGGGGGGATCGCCGGCGGCACCGCGGGGACGGCCGGTCGGGCTGCCGGGGGCGGCGCGACGGGGGTGAGGGCCGCGGGGGGCGAGAGCGCTGCCGGGGCGGCCGCGGTAAATTGCGGGGGCTTGGCTTGGGCACCGGCGCGGAGGCCGTCTATGTTCAAGACTCCCCAGTACGCGGCGGCGCCGACCGCGACGAGGAGCACGCCGACCGCGCCCACGACCAGCGCGGCCCGCCGCATTCCACCGGGAGGTGACCACATCCGGACATAGCGATTGCGACCCTTGCGGCCGCCCTCGAGGTTCCGCACTGCGCTGGTCACCAGGCTCGGCGTGATCTCGCGCACGCGATTGCTGAAGCCCGCCATGAGCGCCCGGTCGCAGACGAGGTTGATCACCCGCGGGATGCCCCGGCTGTACTTGTAGATCTTCGCGAGAGCGCCGCGCGTGAACGGCAGCGCACCTGGCAGGCCCGCGACGCGAAGGCGGTGCTCGACGTAGCGGTACGTTTCCTTGCGCGGCAGGGGCTGGAGGTAGGATCGGATGCCGATCCGCTGGTCGAGCTGGCGCAGCTCGTTGAGCTTGAGCTTCTCCTCCAGCTCGGGCTGGCCGACGAGGAGGATCTGCAGGAGCTTGCGCGTGGCCGTCTCGAGGTTGGACAGGATGCGGATCTCCTCGAGCGATTCGACGCTCATCTGCTGAGCCTCGTCCACGATGACGAGCACCGTCTTGCCCTCGCTGCCGGCGGCCAGCAGGTACTGGGAGAGCGCCGCCATCAGCTCGCCCTTCGTCGTGCCCCGCCGCTCGACGCCGAGATCGTCGAGTATCGTCCCGATGAGGTCCGCGTCGGACAGATGCGGGTTGAGCACGAGCGCGCTCTGCACGTTGTCGGGCAGCTCGCGCAGCAGCGCGCGGCAGAGCGTCGTCTTGCCCGTGCCGACGTCGCCCACCAGCGCCATGAGCCCCTTCTGGCTCGTGATGCCGTAGAGGAGCGTGGTGAGGATCTCGTGGTGGCCCTTGGACCGCAGCAGGAAGCGCGGGTCCGGCGTCAGGACGAAGGGCGGATCCTCGAGGCTGTAGTACGCCTCGTACATCGGCGGCTACCTCCGGCTGTTCCCGAGCGGCCGCATGGGCGGCAACGTCAGTTGGCCCTGGCCGCGGCCGGAAGCGGGCAACGCGGCGCCGGCTGGGGCGCCTCTTGATAAATCACGGTCGGGGTCAGGAAGACCACCAGCTCGCGTTTCCGGTCGTCCACGCCCTTCTGCTTGAAGAGCCAGCCGAGAACCGGGATGTCGCCCAGGAGCGGCACTTTGCGTACCTGGTCGCGCGTGCTGAGCTGGGTGATGCCGCCGATGACCAGGCGCTGTCCTTCGGACATCGACACCTCCGTCCGGGCCTTCTGGGTGTTGATGGCCGGCGGGCTACCCAATGTGGAGCCGAGATCGACGGTGGCCCCGCGCGTGGCGTTCTCCACGAGAACCTGCATCCGGATCTTGTGGATGCCGCCGGATCGCGTCCCCACGAGCGCTTCGTCCCTGCAGATGACCATCGGGGTGACCGCGAGCTGCAGGAGTGCGTTCTTGAACTGGATCTGCGTGCCGGCGGAGCTGACCGTCGCGTAGGGAATTTCCTCGCCGATGGAGACGCCCGCGGCCTGGTTCTCGGCCACGACCACCTCCGGGCGGGCCAGGGACTGGGACCGGTTCTGGATGCGCAGCGCTTCGAGCGCGATATTGAGATCCATCCGGCTGCCGATGATGCCGAAGGCGAAGCCGCCGCCGCCGCCGGCTGCCGCGCCCTCGAGCAGGCTGGCGATGGGCAGGTTGACGAGATTACCCCCTGTCGCGAGGCCCGTCGTGCCGGAGACCGGGATGACACTGGTCAGGGGCAGGTTCGGGTTGGGCCCGGGTGAGCCGAAGCCGGCCGTGCCGATGCCGAGCGAGTTGATCTGGTTGGAGGTGAAGCCGCGCCCCACGATGGCCGTGCGGTCGTTGATGCCGAGCAGGCCGCCGCCGCCCCACTGGACTCCGAGCGCGAAGAGGTCGCTGCGGTCGAGCAGCTCGAGCCGCGACTCGATCTTCACCTGCGGCGGCAGCAAGTCGAGGCGAGTCTCGATGGCCTCCTTGACGCGCTTCATCTGCTCGTCGTAGAGACGCAGGACGAGGCTGTTCGACGAGCAGTCCGTCCGGACCGTGGGAGAGGTCTCCCCAGCCGAGATGCCCCCGAGACCGACCCCGACCTCCAGCGGCGCCGGCACCGGTGGTGGCGGCGGAGGCTGGGGACCGAACAAGGCAGAGAACGGAGGCAGGGCCCCGAGGCCGCCCGGGGGTCCCGTCACCCCGGGAGTCGCGCTCGGGGGGGAGGGCTGTACCGTGAGGGACGGCGACCCCAGCGCACCGGCTGCGGCGCGGGAGAGGTTGACGGCGCTTCTCTCTTCCTCAGTAGCCGAGCTCGCTCCGCCACCGCCGCTGGTGTCGATCGCCTCGATGGCGATCTTGTCGTCCGGCTTCTTGAACCGGCACGGCGGGATCACGATGTTGGGACCGATTCCCACGATGGCGGCGACGGTCTTGGCGACGACTCCCGGATCCTGATACCTGAGCCGGATGATCTCCTGCCTGATTTCGCCCCGCTGGGCCTGGAGCTCGGCGTTCCTCTGGGTGACCTTGGTTTTCGCGAGCTGGATGGCCTGATCGGCCTCCTGCTTCTGTGCCTCGTAGACGCGCTTGTTGATGTCGGCCTCTCGATTCGCGCTGGTGACGAGCGCATCGACGCGGCTCTTCTCATCCTTCACGATGCGGTCGCTCGTGCTGACGCGCAGGAGCTCGCCCTGCCTCACGCAGACGAGCCCGTTGGCATCGAGGATGCCCTGGAAGACGTCGCGAACGGGCGCCCGGTAGAAGTCCAGCGTGACGGTGCCCGTGACATCGTCCGTGACGACCATGTTGACGCGATAATTCTGAGCGAGCAGGCGCAGGGTACTCTGCGTGCTCGCGTCTCGCAGGGACAGGTTAACCGGGTCCGTGGGCATGCGCTCGTAGCAATCCAGACTCCGCGCGGTGGTCGGTGGCGTGGTGCCCGACTGGGAGTACGCGGTGCCGATCCAGAGCAGCGGTAGCGCCGCGACGACAGCGACAACTCGTATCCACGAAAGCATGGTTCGCTTTACCTCCTCGGCCCTGACGGGCCGTCGGTAACCGGTGGGGACGGCGCAGGTGCCGGCCCAGCGGAACCCGGCTCAGACGGTTTACCGGGCGCGGGCGCCTGCTTCTTGCTGGTCACCGCGCCGATCTCGGGGAGCGACAGCCTGCGCGGCGTTCCGTCGGGCTGACGGAGCAGCACAGCCGTATCGGTGATGTGCTCGACGGTATGACCGGCCATCTTCTCGCCGGGCTTGACGATCTGGTTGTTCACTATCGCGAGATGACCACCCGGGAAGCCCACGATGCCCTGCAGGTCAAACACCGTGCGCGGGACGCTGCCTTCCGCCTGGCGGGGCCGATCCACGGGCGCGCCGAAGGCGAACGGGTCGCGGAACTCGGAGCCCGCCGAGGGCACGGGCAGCGACAGCCCCGTCGATGGCTGCGGCGTGACCGTCACGCCGCTCGCCTTGGCGGCGTCTTCGATGATCTTCCGCGTCTGGTGCGTCAGCTGGAGGGCCGTCACCCTGAAGCGCGCCTGGACCTCGGGGCTGACCCGGGGCTGCGGAGCCTGCCCGGGCGGTGGTGTTGCCGGCGCCTGCGGGGCCTGCGCCTCGATGACGACGTTGTCGAGCGTGCCGCGTTCGTTCTCGACGCGCGCGGCCATCCCCACGAGGTCCCGGAAGGGCCCCTGCACGGTCAGCGCGTGCCAGGACTTGCTGAATTGGGGCGTCGCCTGCTGCTCGAGGGGGCCGACGGCCAGCACCTTGAGCTTCGAGCCCTGCGTCAGCTCGGCCACGCGGGAGAGAAACGCGACCGGGTCGCCCGTCGTCCCGGTCCAGCTCATCTCCTGGAGCGTGGTCGCGTTGCTCTTCATTTCCGCGAGGATCTCCTTTTGCTTCTGCTCGATGGCCGCTCGGAGACTGGCCACCTCCGCGGCGGCCTGGGCCCCGCTGCTCCTGAGCGTGCGCGAATACTGCAGGAGCGCGATCAGGCCGCCAACGAAGATCACGACGAGCGCGATCCAGAAGATGGCGAGCTCGCGCTCCCTCACCGCGGCTTCTCCGCCAGCACGATGAGGATCTGAAGCTGCGCGCCCTCGCCGACCGCCGCGCCCCCTCCGCCCGGTTGCCTGATCTCCCAGCTCTTGAGCTGATACCGCCTGGCCACGGCCGGGTCCTTGAGGAGGCCGCCCATGAACTGCGCGATCTCCAGCAGCGGCGGCGGGCCGGGTCGGAGCGGCGTCAGAGCCTCGATGCGCAGCTCGCCCGCCCCAGCCGAGCCCGGCTGCGGCTGAGGCTGCCCCGCCGCCGCGCCCGCCTGCGAGATGGCCGGCCCGCCAGATTCGACTTTCTGGAGCTTGAGAGTCGCGGGGATCTGCTGACGGAAGGCGTTGAGCACCTCCGCCCAGCGCACTTGCCGCTTGGCCTCGACGCTCAGGGCCTGGAGGTCCTGGCGCAGAACCGTCAAGTCGCCATCGCGCGTCGCGAGGTCGGCGCGCAGCTTGGGGATGGCGCCCACGTCCTGGGACAGCCGAAGACGGACCGGCAGGATGAGCGCGATCACGACGAGCAGCAGCACCGCCGCGGAGACCCCGGCCGCGATGATCAGGCGGCGGCGGCCCTGCGGGCCGATGAACCAGTCCTGCCACGTATCGGCGACGTGACCGGGATGGAGGAGGTCGACCGAGAACCGTCCGCTCATAGTCCCCGCAGCGCGAGCCCGAAGGCCTGCAGGAACTGCGAGCCCGGCGGGCGCGGCACGTCGCCGACCTGCGCCGCGCGCACCTCGATGGCCTGGAGCGGGTCCATGACCTCGAAGGGGGCTGAGAGTTCCAGGCGATCGGCCAGCCAGCGGCCGATGAACGGGATGTCCGCCCAGCCGCCCAACGCGTAGCGGGGCAGGCTCTCGCGATCGTACTCGGTGCGGTAGAAGGTCAGTGACAAGCGGATGTCTTCCGCCATCCGCTCGACCACCTCGCGGCACGCCGTCTCGGCCTTGGGCGCCTCGGCCGGGGCGATGGTCCGCGTGAAGCTCTCGGTCGAATAGGGCGAGAGCTGGAAGGCGACGCGGATCTGCTCGGTGAAGGCCTCGGCCCCCGCATCGAGATAGCGCGCGACAACGGGGCCTTGCTCGCTGAAGAGACAGAGCACCGAGTTCTGCCGTCCGATATTGACGACCACGAGGAGTTCGCCTGTCTCCATGCCGGTGAGGTACAGGGCACCGTTCAGGATGGCGAGGGGCTCGACGTCGAGCATCCGGACATTGACGGACGCCTGCCTGAGGAGCTGCGCGCGCTCGTCCACGAGGAGGCGCGGCACGCTCACCGAGAGGATCTCGTTGGTGCTCTTGTCCATGGAGGAGCGCAGGATCTGGGCGTCGAGGACGGACTCGTCGGGCGGGTGCAGGCCGAGATCGCGATACTGCATCTCGAGGGCGGGAATGATCCGGGAGGACGGCAGCGGCGGCAGCGTCACCTGCCGAATCACGACCTCCGGGCCTCCGACGGAGGCCACCACGGGCTCGCCGTCGGCGCCGGCGTCGGCCATCGCCAGGTGAATCGCCTGGCTGACCTGCTGCACCTGCGTCTCGGCCGCCACGGGCGCGGAGCCGAGGCCCGTGATCACGAGGTCATTGCCTCGACCTTCCAGCGCCAGAACCTTGACCGAGCCGGAGCCGATGTCGAGGCCCACGACCCGTCGACGGCGAAGGAAGTTCTTGAGCATAGGCCCCTTGTGTTCTCGGCAGGCCAGCGCCCCAGGGCGGCAGCCGACCCGATCATCTCATGTCATGTCTAGGAAGGCACCAGAGTATTTCTGTAGAGCGGCAGGAATCCCCAGAAAAAACTTACGGTTACTGGTACTGGCAGGTCCCCGTGGGCGTCGTTGGGAGCGTTTCCAGCGGATCCGGACCGCGGCGGCACTCCATCCAGAACCGGGGCACGATGTTGACCAGCCACCGGTCGCCCGAGTCGCCCGAGGACGCGGGCAGCTCGGCCGGGATCTTGCGGAGATCCTGGAAGCTGGCCTGGTAGAACCGCGGGTCCCCTCCCGCGCCGCCAATCCCGCTGCAGCCGTTGGTGGCGCCCGAGTTGTTGAAGCAGAACTGCTGGGCCCTCAGAGACCCGACCAGGTTTGACAGGTACTGGCTCTTGATCCCGCCCTCGCTGAACACGTACCCCATGAAGCGGTTGACGGGATTCGCGGAATTGTTGTTGGCGATCTCCACGTTCTGGCCCTGCCTGTTGATCAGGATCAGCAGGTTGTTCTCGGGGAACTTCTGGCCCGTGCATGGGGACGCCGCGCACGTGGTCTGGAGCGTGTTCTCGATTGAAATAAGGCCATTGTTGGTGAAGATGATCGCCGACCCGCGGTACTGGTAATCCCTTGGTGGCTGCTGCGTAAAGCCGATCCTCCAGGTATCGGCGTGATGGATCAGCAACGGGGCCGACGGATCGGTCGGGACGTCGCACGAGGGAGAGCCAAACTCGAGCGTCGGCACGGACTGGCTGGGAAACACGGGGTTGTAGCCGGGGTACATGTTCGCCGTGTTGAGGGAACCCGGCAGGACGCCTCGGCGCCAGCAAATCTCTCCGACCTGCACGGCGCCGATCTTGTTGACGAACTTGAACGTGTGGCAGAAACCGTTGACGGCGACGTACGGGGGAGGCGGAGGGACGGGGTCGACGAGAGCGGAATCCGTCATGCCCCCGGCACTGGAAAACGTGTTGCCGAAGAGTCCTTGTGCATAGTTCGACCCGCAATACCCGCCATTCGCGACGGCGGCATTCAAGCGCCCGTCCGTAAGAGGCACGCCTACCGGCTGCTCGAGCGGAGCGCCCACCAGCAAGGGGTTCAAGCCCGCGTTGGTGTTGGTGACCATGAAGCCCGCCCACCAGTTGGCGTACGTGGTCCCATTGATGACGGTGCCGTCGCTCGCCAAGGGATACAGGACCGGAACGTTCAACTGGTTCTTCAGCGGCAGCTTGGGCGGCCGGTACGGGTACGGCTTGGTGTAGTTGTTCGTGTCGACATAGATCGTGGAGCCCCCGCCGAAGCCGAACGCGTTGGTCGTGCAGGGCATCGAGCAGCCGTTACCGATATAGACACCGTCGATCCGTCCCTTGCCGAAGCGGTTGCCGCCGGTGAAGTTGGGGGCATTGATTGTGGCATCGCCGTAGGCGGCGCCCGTTTGGGCGGCGTTGATGCCGAGGTCCGTACCGCCGTTGAGCTGGACCATGGTGTTCGACACGTTCCCGTAGACCTTCAGCTCGGCGTCGAGCGATTCGACGAGGTTGGTGGCGCCCAGGCAGCTGGCACCAGTCGGGCAAATGGCCTGCCGGGGGCTCATCCGCGCAAGCGTGCGCAGCCCGCTGAGATCAGTATCGGGCCAGAGATCAGCCCAGTTGTTTTTCATGCCCATGGCGGCGCCGCCGCTGATCTGGAAGGCCGGGTTGATGCTAGCACTGCCGAGGATGTTGACCGAGCCTGCGATGAGGACGCGCCCGTCGATGGCGGGATCATTGGAGCCGCCCTTCTCGGCAGTCAGGCCGCCCGCGAAGTACGACGTGCTGTAGGCCTTGACCAGCGCCTGCACGGTGCGGAGCCGCGTGAAGCCGGGAGGACCCACCACCGTCCCGGTGCTGCGGACGAACATCAGGTTGGCGCAGACCGTCGGGTTGGCCGGGGTCGAGGGGATGCAGGTCTGGCCGTAGGGATACGTGTAGCCCGCCCCCTGCTCGATCGGGTTATTCGCCTCCGCCACCGACACCTGCTTGAGCTCGACGGTGAAGGTGCCACCAGGATCAAGGCCGCTGGCGGGCAGCGTGTTGTTGGCGAGGTTCATCACGCGGTAGACGGCGGTCCCGCAGGCGACCGTGCAGGTCGGCCTGTTCGGGCCATCCACCCAGCTCTCGCTGCCATAGGGGTCGGCGAGGAACCCGTTGCTCAGCTCGCGGATGGCCCGCTCCATCCCCGCCTGCGCCAATTCGAAGGCCCGGGCGTCGGCGAGGCTCACCCCGGACTGCTGGCCCTCGATCTGGCCCAGCTCGAACAGCGCCAGGCCCAGGATCGTGATGACCACGATCAGCACCATGGAGATCAGCAACGCGCTTCCGCGCTGGTCTCCGAGCGGCGATCGCATCCGGATCATGGCGGCTCCTCAGTTCCTCGAGGTGATGCCGAAGCCGAACCGCATGCCGACGTAGGTGCCCTCTTGCGGGTTCGGAATCCTGGTGTCCGTGAGATCGAAGCTGATGTTCATGAGCTGGGTCGTGACGGACAGCGCGATGGCGCCCGTCCCGCATGGGCCGGGATCGATGCAGCTCACGTTCGTGAACGTGGTGTTCCGTACGCGCAAGGGCCCTACCGACACCTCGCTGGGCGTCAGGTTGAGCATGTTGTAGTTCGTGCCCCCGGTGCAGGCCGCGTTCCAGTTGGCGACCTGGCAGACGAAGAGATCGGCGTCCGTATCGGCCGCCTCCGGACTCTGGTAGATGCAGCGTATCGTGCCGTTGGCGTCCTCGATGGCCAGCGAGCGACCGGGGGTCACGTTGCCCCCGCAGAGCACCCGCTGCACCGTCACCGAGTTCTTGGCCCAGCGCGCGGTCTGCTCCTGGATCAAGGTGCCCTGGCGCTGGACATAGGCCTGGCTCGTGCCGTAGTCGAAGGCCTTTTTGCTCGTCAGGTACAAGGAGCCGACGGCGCTCAAGATGAACACGAAGATGAAGGCCGTGATCAGGATCTCCAGCATGCTGATGCCCCTGGCATCTCTGAGCGCGCAGCGGCCGCGTTGGAAGCAGCTCACCGGCGCACCAGCACCGTCTGCATGACGGCGGGCGTGGTCTGCGGATCGGTCAGGGGCGCGTTGTTGTTCAGCGCCCGCACGGTCACGACCACGATCCTGGCCTGTGCCTCGGTGGTCGCCGGCACGCAGCCCCCGTCATTCCAGACGATGTTGAAATTCGTCGAGCAGACATCGGTGATGATGGTCATACGCTCGTACCCGGGATTGCCCGGAACCGCGGTCCAGATCGTTTCCTCGCGGGGATCAGGCGGGAACTTCGTCCCGTATCCTGTCGCCCGCACCTGTTCGATGCGCTGCTGAGCGAGCTGCGCCGCTATCCGCTCCGTGCCGCTGGCCTGGACATAGGTTTGGCCCGTCGAGAACATCATCAAGACCCCCATCCCGGCGATCCCGACGACCAATGCCGAGATGATGGTTTCGAGGAGGGTGAAGCCGGCTGCGGACGCGAAGAGACGGGCTCCGCGTGCCGTCCGGAACAACCTACAAAAAACGGCAACGCTTCTCTCAATTTGGGTAGACACCGGAAGCACCAACCGACACCTCCCCATCGGGCGTTCGCTGCTTCTACCCTCGACCTCTGGACACGCCAGGACAGCCGGAAAGGCCTTATACATCAGCCTATTGGCAGCACCGAGACTAACTGGAATCGCTTGCCTCTCTCAACGGCGATCGGGTCATCGGGAACCTGAATGCGCTGCCATTTTTCCTTCCGGAATTAGACCGCTACAAGCTCCATGCCACACCCTTTCTCCGGCTTTGCGGCGCGGGGTGCCGGTCTCGCCAGGCGGGCTCGGGGCCTGGGCTATAGTGGGCGCATGCCCAATGACGGCCGAAAGGTCGCGGGCGGGGCCGGGATCATCGTCCTCTGCTTCTTTCTCTCGGGCGCCACCGGGCTCGTGTATCAGGTGGTCTGGCTGCGTCTCCTCGGCCTCGTGTTCGGCCACACGGTCTACGCCACGACGACCGTCCTGGCGGCGTTCATGACCGGTCTTGCTCTGGGCTCCCTGCTGGCCGCGCGCACGATGCCGAGGCTCAGGAAGCTCATTGCTATTTATGGATCGCTCGAGGTCGGGATCGGGATCTGCTGCGCCCTGCTCCCCGTCACGCTCGACAGCGCGGCGCCTCTCTGGGTGGGTCTCTCGAGCGCCCTCGGCCTGGGCTACAACGGTCTCCTGCTCGTGGAATTCGTGCTGGTCTTCGCGCTCCTCGTCGTTCCGACCACGCTCATGGGAGCGACACTGCCCGTGCTCAGCCAGGCTCTCGTGGGGGACAGTGGCGGCGCGCGACGGGATGTCGGCGCGCTTTACGCCATTAACACCTTCGGCGCGGTGTTGGGTGTCGCGCTCGCGGGCTATGTGCTGCTGCCGGCGCTGGGCAACCGCGCCACCAGCATGCTGGCGGCCTCCGGCAACATCGTCGCCGGGGCTATCGCCCTCGTATACAGCCGGCACGCTTCGCGACGCGCCGGTCCACTCGCCGCGCCGCCCGTCGCCGGTGCGCCCCTCGCCGCCCCGAAAGACGCGCCCCCGGGGGCGCCCCAGGGCGGGCTCGGGCCGGTGCCGGGCGCCACGCTGACCACCGTGGCGCTCGCCATCTCGGGCGCTGTGTCGATGCTCTACGAGGTCGGGTGGACCCGCGCTCTGGCGCTCGCGATAGGCAGCTCGACCTACGCGTTCACCTCGATGCTCCTGGCCTTCCTGGTCGGCATCGCCGGCGGCAGCGCGCTCTACTCGCGACTGTCCCCGGAGTGGAAGATCTCGCCCGCGGCCTTCGCGCTCCTTCAGGCCGGGATCGGAGTGGCGACCGGCGCGACCATCCTCCTGTTCGAACGGGCTCCGGAGATGTTCCTCGTCGCACTGCGGTGGTCGGCGGCTCCCGAGTTCGTCCAGCTTGCGCAGTTCGGCGTCAGCGCGGGCGCGCTACTGTTGTCATCTCTGCTCATCGGGGCGACTTTCCCCTGCGCCGTCGCCGTGGTCGCGCGGAACCGGACGGACATCGGACGGCAGGTCGGGCGCCTCTACGGGGCCAACACCGTCGGGGCCATCGTCGGGAGCATCGTGGCCGGCTTCGTCCTCATGCCGTTGCTCGGCACCCAGGCCATGCTCGAGACGGGTGCCGCCGTCAACCTCGTGCTCGCATCGGCGCTGTTCGCCACGAGCGCTCGTGCCCTGCCCCGGAGATCCCTCCAGTGGCGATGGCCCGCCACGGCCGCGTGTCTGGTCGCGGCGGGGGCAGTGCTCGTCCTGCCGCACTGGGACCAGCGGGTCATGTCGAGCGGCGCGGCCATCTACGCGCGCTTCTACGTGAACGCCTCCCGCGGCCAGGATCTCGCCGCTCTCCTGCGGGGCCAGCGGATCGTCTACTACCGCGACGGGCTCTCGGCCACCGTCGCCGTCAGCAAAGCCGGGGAGCACCTCTTCCTACGCGTCAACGGCAAGCTGGACGCCGGGACCGCGGGAGACATGCCGACCCAGCTCATGTCTGGCCATCTCCCCCTCCTGCTCCACGCGGATCCAAAGAAGGTGCTGGTGATAGGACTGGGCAGCGGCATCACGGCCGGGGCGGTGGCCCGATACCCGATCGAGCGGCTCGACGTGGTCGAGATCGAACCCGCCGTGGTCGAGGCCTCTCGCTTCTTCGGTCAGCTCCATGGTGGCGTCCTCGAGGATCCCCGGGTCCGGACCGTCATTGCCGACGGCCGCAACTTCCTGCTCACGACCCCGGAACGCTACGACGTGATCATCTCGGAGCCGTCGAACCCGTGGATGAGCGGGCTCGCGTCCTTGTTCTCGGAGGAATTCTTCCGGCTCGCCGGGGAACGTCTGCGCCCGGGTGGGATCATGCTCCAGTGGATCCAGGCCTACAATCTCCGGCCGGAAGACCTCCGCATGGTGGTTCATACCTTCCGGTCCGCGTTCCCCGCCGCGAGCATCTGGAATCCCGTCCGGGGCGACTTCCTGCTGGTCGGCCGGCGCGACAGCTCACCGATCGACCTCGGCCAGCTCCGGACTCGCTTCGACGGAACGCCGCAGGTCCGGCGTGACCTCGAGCGGATCGGGGTCCGCGCGTGGCCGGGCATTCTGGGCTTCTTCATGCTGGGGGAGGCGGACACGGCCGGGTTCGCGCGCGGTGGAGGTCTCAACACCGACGATCGGCTTCCGCTCGAGTTCTCCGCGCCGCGCGCCCTCTACCTGGATACCGGGGAAACGAACTGGAGCCTGATCCACCAGTTTCGGCAGGCATCACTGCCCGACGTGACGGCCTCGAGCCGACCCGCGCTCGAGCACGCGGACGTCCGGTCGTGGATCGGCCGCGTCGACCTGACGCGCCTGGCCTACGACGACGCGCAGCTGCAGTTCCAGCGCGCCCTCGAGCTCGACCCGCGAAGCCTGGCGGCGCAGCTCGGCATGAGCATCGTGATGCTCCAGGGAGACCGGACCGAGGAGGCCTTCCGCATGGCCGGGCAGGTGGCTCGGAGTAATGGGTTTGACAACACTGCGACGAAGAATGCGATCGCACATTTGGCTCAGGATCAACGATCTCGATCCGACCAATACGTTTCGTACCCCCCGAAACCGACGTCGAAGCATTTCTCCGACAGGCTCCTAGCCGAGCACCAGCCTGTACGTCGCCTCGTCGAAGCCGACGAGGAGCGTCCGCCCCTTCCTGAGCGTGGGCGCCCGCAGGTTGCCCGTCGGGCCCAGAAGGAGACCCAGCAGCGCGGCCCGGTCCGGCCGGCCCTTCTCGAGATCCAGGTGGACGACCCGCTTGCCCTTCATGGCATAGAGCTCATCCACGCCGGCCAGCACCTCCAGGGCCCGGTCACCCTTGACGGTCTGCTTCCTGGCATCCACCTCCACGGCCGCGCTGATCCCGCGCTTCGCAAGGAACCCTTGCGTCCTGGCGCAGGTCTGTCAGCCCTTGCGGTGGTAGCTCCAGTCGATCTTCTTCATGGCGCGAACCTCCGTTTGAGACGCAGCATCGGCCGCTCGACCCATCGGTACGAGGCGACCGCCACCAGGAAGGTCAGGCCGATGGCCAGCGCGGCGCGGGGGAAATCGGGCGGAGTGCCGTCGACGGCGAGCGCGCCGCAACCGTACACGATGGGAAAGTGCCAGAGATAGAGGCCATACGATATGCGCCCGATGCCGACGAGAGGCTCCCGGCCGAGAGCCCGGGCCAGCCAGCCGGACGGCCTCGCGACCATGTCCGCGATCAGCATGCCCGCCGAGACGGCGGCTACGGTCACGCCTCCCTGTAGCATCGCGGGTTCCCTCCAGACCGCCCTCCAGAGCAAGACGGCCAGGATCGCCGCGCCGGCCGCGGCGCCGGCGGCCAAGAGCAGTTGAGGGCGCCGGGACGTCGCCAGCAGGCCCCACGAGGCCAGGACCCCGACGATACAGCCCACGAGCAGCTCGTCGAACCGGGTGTCGAGTCCGAAGAAGACGCGGGTCACCGGCGCATGTGCCCGCACGAGGGAGATCCTCCAGAGCAGCGAGGCCGCGATGCCGAAAGCCAGGAACGACAGGATGAGGCCGCGGTGGCGAATCCACTTCAAGAGTGCCAAGAGGCAGAGCGGCCACAGCAGGTAGAACTGCTCCTCGATGGACAATGACCACGTGTGGCCGAGGATCCACAGCGTCTGTCCGCTGATCATCACCCAGTTGGCCACGTAGAAGAGCACAACGAGGGACGCGTAGGCCATACCGAACACCACCGGCACGAACGCCTCCGGCGGCAAGTACATCCGCGCGAAAACCACGGTCGCGAAGTCACACGCGATCGCGAGCACGACCAGGACGGGCAGGAGGCGCAGCGCGCGCCGCATGTAGAACTTGCCCAAGCTGATGCTTCCCGAGCGGGAGCACTCGTCCGTCAGGAGGGTGGTGATCAGGAAGCCGCTGAGGACGAAGAAGATGTCGACGCCGAGGAAACCGCCCCGGATGAGGCCGATGTGGTACGACATGACGGCGAGGATCGACACCCCGCGCAACCCGTCCAGCGAAGGCCGGTAGCCGAGCGAGAATGGCACTACGGGAGGCGCCGGGTGCCCTGGCGCCTCGGGGCTACGGGCGGAGGTCAAACGTTCGGTCCATCCAGAGCGGAACCGCGAGCGCCACCTCGTCCGCCACGGTCAACACGACGCAGGACCAGTGAAGCGAGACCCGGAGGCGATCTCCCTCCGGCTTGACGACCAGCTTCGTGGCGGCGACGGGAAGGTCGGCCCGGCGGGCCGCGAGCAGGATGGCGGCCTTGATGTCTACCGCCTGATCCTGGGGCGGGGCCGTCGGTCGGCCCGTGGCCACCGCGGCCTTCTGGCGCTGGATGGAATCGGCGACCGCCTGCTCCACGGTCTCCTTGACTTGAAGATAGCTCGATGCGGCCAACAGCGCCGCATACCCGAGGTAGGCGACCACGACGAGCCAGACGAGGCGGTTGATCAGCGTCCGCAGTCTCATGGTCACCCTTCGGGGCTACCGGGAATATGATGCGGCTCGTGAAGCTTAAGGCCAAGCGGGCGGGCGAAGCAAGGGTCCTGCCCCCAAGGCTGCTGGCCCCAAGGCTGCTGCTCGATGTTGAGGGGCACGCCGTCCACGTGCTAGGGTGACCCCGCCGTGACCTTCGCCACTCTGCCCTGGCGCGCGATCCTGGCTGGAAGCCTCATCGGGCTGGCCTCCGCCCTCGCCGACGCCTACGATCTCTCGGGCTTCCTCGCCAACAACGAGCTCAAGGCAGTCAACGCGCAGTTCTCGGTGCGAGGCCAGCGCACGCCGCACGCGCCGGTCGTGATCGTCACGATCGACGAGGACTCTTTCGTCGAGCTCAATATCCCCTGGCCCTGGCCGCGGGCGCTTCACGCGAAGTTCGTCGACATCGTGAGCCGCGGCAAGCCGGCCGTGATCGCCCTCGACATCCTGTTCATCGAGCCGTCGGCGCGCGGGCCCGCCGACGACCAAGCGTTCGCCAAGGCCATCTCGCGTTCCGGCAAGGTCGTCCTGGCGGCCGGCTTGGGTGAAGTCAGGGACTCCGGCTGGATCCAGAAGCTGGAGAAGATCCAGACGCCGCTTCCCGAGCTCCGCGCCGGCGCGGCCGCGTGGGGTCCGGTCAACATCATCACCGACCGTGACGCCTTCGTCCGCCGCGGCCGCCTCACGGTCGACTTTCAAGACCGCGAGTATCCGGGGTTCGACCAGGAGATCTACCGCCTCGCCAAGTCCGCCGGAATCCCGGCCGCGCCCCTGCCCGTGAACCCGGAGTTCTGGATCAACTACGCGGGGCCGCCGGACGCCTTCCCGCGCGTCGCCTACTCGCGCGTCGTCAGCGGGGAGGTGCCCCCGGACGTATTCGAGGGGCAGATCGTGCTGGTCGGAGCGACCACGCAGCTCCTCCAGGATGTGTTTCCGACTCCTTTCGCTCCATTTCGCACCATGCCGGGCGTCATGATCCACGCGAATATCCTCGACACACTGCTGTCCGGCATCCCGATCCGCCGGGCATCGGCCTGGGTCGACCTAGGGCTGGCCATGGTGGCGGGCGGCGCGGCTGGGTGGGCCGCGACGGCGTTCCGGCCGTTCGCCGCCTTCCTCCTGGTCTCGGGCGCGGCACTCACGTACCTGGCCGGGACACAGGCGGCCTTCCGCTGGGGACGCCTGTGGATGGACGCCCTGCCGGTGCCGCTGGCGCTGATCGTCCCCTACGTCGGCGTCGTCGCCAAGAATTTCGCCCAGGAACAGCTCGAGAAGCGGCGGCTGTCGCGGTTCTTCTCGCCAAACGTGGTCAAGGAGATCGTGCGCCAGAAGGACGACGCGGGCCTCGGCGCCAGCCGCCGGCGCATGACCGTGCTCTTCTCCGACATCCGCGGCTTCACGTCGATGTCGGAGAAGATGGAGCCGGAGGAGGTGGTGACGTTCCTGCGCGAGTACCTGACCGAGATGACCGAGGCCGTCTTCCGGCACGGCGGCACCGTCGACAAGTACATCGGCGATGCCATCATGGCGCTGTACAACGTGCCGTTCGAGGCGGCCGACCATCCGGCGCAGGCCGTCCGCACCGCGCTCGAGTTCCAGCAGCGGCTGGAACCGCTCGCCGAGCGCTTCGCGGCGAAATACGGCGGCACTCTCCGCTGCGGCGTCGGCATCAATACCGGCGATGCCGTGGTCGGCACGATCGGGTCACGGCAGCGCCTCGAGTACACCGCCATCGGCGACACGATCAACCTGGGCTCGCGCCTCGAGAGCATCACCAAGGACTTCAACGTGCCCGTCATCATCAGCGAGGCGACCTGGCTCGAGGTCAAGGACCTCTTCGAGACGCGCTTCCTCGGCGAGGTCACGGTCAAGGGCAAGGAGATCCCGGTCAAGATCTACACCGTCCTGGACCGCTCCCCCGCCTAGCCCGGATTATGCGCGAACAGGTGCCCACCCTCACCCCGGCCCTCTCCCTCGCCGAGGGAGAGGGAGCCGTTTCGATCCCCTCGCCCCCGGAGGGGGAGAGGGTCAGGGTGAGGGGGAGTGCAGGACGCGGGAACGGCCTTCATGAATAATTCACGCTAGCAGGCTGCTCAAGAGGGTCCAGATGCGAGGCGGCGCCGGACGGCCGCACGCGAGGCGTCGTCTCTCCACGTTGAGCGTGCGGCCGAGGGCGCCCCAACACGCTTCTCGTTAAATGGCGCAGATGGGCCCTTTTCAGCAGCCTGCACTAGTTGCCCCGGCCCGCCGACAGCTGGATGCTGATGGCCTGGTCGAGGTAGTCGAGGTCGAACGGCTTGGGCACATAGTCGGCCGCGCCCAGCTGGAGCACCTTCGAGGTGATCTCGATCTCGGCGTTGGCCGTGACCACGATCACGGGCATGTTCGGGTGCGCTGAGATGATCCGCTTGAGGGTCTCCATGCCGTCCATGTCCGGCATGGCGAGATCGAGCAGCACGACGTCCGCGGGAGAAGCGGCGAGCAGCCTGAGAGCCTCGCGCCCGCCCTCCGCCACCGAGACCTCGTACCCCTTGCCCGTAAGAAAGTCGCGCGTGGCCATGCGGACCTCAGGTTCGTCGTCAACGACCAGGATCTTGCCAGGACGCATCGCCCCTCCTCGACTGGCGTTGACCGTCGTCGTAGGCGCGTCGGATCGCACCCCGGATCGCACCAAGAATAGTAGCTCCCCGCGACAAACGGGGTCAACAAAACCGTGCGCGCCCGGCGCTCCCGAGAGCAGAATGAAGCGCATGGAGAGCGCGTCGGATCGGGCCCCCGGCTCGATGTCCGGGATTCCCGGTGAGGTCGCGCCTGCCTCGGTGACCGGGCGGCTCGCCGGGCGCATCCTCGGAGCGAGCCGATGGTTGCCGGCCGCCAGCGTCATCTCGCTCACCTTCGTCGCATTCCTGCCGGTGCTCGACAACGGCTTCATCCCCAACTGGGACGACCGGACCAACTTCCTCGACAATCCCCATTACCGCGGCCTCGGGCCTGACCAGCTCCGCTGGATGTTCACCACCTTCCACGCGGGCCACTACATCCCGCTCAGCTGGCTCTCCCTCGGCCTCGACTATCTCCTCTGGGGCCTCGCCC
>WNGB01000290.1_pt1 | contig 94194 bp, 82 predicted proteins | sample 5400681 | NCBI WGS metagenome assembly WNGB01 (sample SAMN13153367, study PRJNA577476) | soil metagenome | isolation source: 115 cm soil or saprolite under grassland replicate 2 | place: USA:California | collected 2016-06-15 | reverse complement strand
TATGGCGGCCTCGGTTGGCGGCATCGGCATCAACCGCGAAAAGCCGGGCGAGTTTTTTTACGACAACCTGATGATGGGCGTGCAACTCATGGAGGCGGCTCGCCAGGCCGGCATCGGTAAGTTTGTGTCGATTGGTACGATCTGTGCATATCCGAAATTTACGCCGATTCCATTCCGCGAAGAAAATCTCTGGGATGGCTATCCAGAAGAAACCAACGCGCCCTATGGCCTAGCAAAGAAAATGCTGCTGGTACAAGGGCAGGCGTATCGCCAGCAGTATGGCTTCCAATCGATCTACCTGCTACCGGTGAATCTGTACGGGCCAGGCGATAACTTCGACCCACGATCGTCGCACGTGATCCCGGCCTTGATCAAAAAGTGTGTTGAAGCAGTCCAGGCGAATGCGCCCGCGATCGAGGTCTGGGGCGATGGCTCGCCGACGCGCGAGTTCCTGTATGTCGAAGATGCCGCCGAAGGGATTGTGCTGGCGACTGAACGTTACGATGGTGCTCAGCCGGTGAATCTGGGCAGCGGCATGGAGATCTCGATCCGCGATCTCGTCGAAACGATCGCCCAACTGACCGGATTCAAGGGTGATATCGTGTGGGATACTAGCAAGCCGAATGGGCAACCGCGCCGATGCCTGGATGTCGGCCGGGCCGAGCGTGAGTTCGGCTTCCGCGCAAACGTTCTATTTGCGGAAGGCTTGCGCCGGACGATTGAGTGGTACCAGCGGAGCCAGCTGGCCGTGTAGACGAGCCTGGATACGGCCATAGTATGTGTCAGTATTATGGCTACAAGTCATCTGGGTCGCGCCGCACCTGTATGCGCGTACTGTGAGGATCAAAATGACAGCGAATAGTGTCTCCGCTTCTGATCAGCAATCGGATGTGATCGCACTTCCCAGGACTAATATTGACAGCAAGACAATCGAGAAATCTACATACTCGGTATCAATTCGAGGGAAGCGTATTGGTATTCTCATCGTTGCATACAATGCCGTTACAACGTTGACAAAAGTACTCCAGCGCATTCCAGAAGATGTTTGGGAAAATGTCGAGGAGGTTGTTGTCTTTGATGATGCCAGTAAAGATTCGACCTATGAACTGGCCATAGGCTATAAGACTATCACTGGCATCGAAAAACTCCACGTCATCAAAAACGATCAAAACCAGGGCTACGGTGGGAATCAGAAGCTTGGCTATCAATACTTTATGGAAAAGGGCTTCGACGTTGTGGTGCTGCTGCATGGAGATGGGCAATATGCACCGGAGATTCTCTCGCATTTGTATGCGCCGATTGTAGCCGGCGAGGCGGATGCAGTTTTTGGTTCGCGCATGATGTCTGAGTACGGCGGCGCGATCAAAGGCGGTATGCCACTCTATAAGTATGTCGGCAATCGCATCCTGACCTTTTTTGAAAATTTCACATTAGGGATGCATCTGACCGAATTTCATAGCGGCTACCGCGCCTACAGCTTGGAGGCGTTACGGCAAATTGATTTCTCACAGATGACTAACGATTTTCATTTTGATACCGAGATCATTATCAAGCTTCAGCACCAGGGGTTTCGGATCAAGGAAACGCCAATCCCAACCTACTATGGCGACGAGATTTGCTATGTCAATGGCCTTAAATATGCGCAGGACGTCGCGAAATCGGTCATGCGCTATAAACGTACTATTCGATCACTCGAGCGCTACCCCGAGTATGTTGAATACTTTGTGCATTATCCTCTCAAGGAAAGCAAGTACTCGAGCCACTACTTCTTCTCGCGGCTTGCTGGTCGCAACAACAAGATTCTCGATATCGGCTGTGGCGAAGGTTTTTTTGCCGCGAAGATTGCCCAAGCTGGCAATTCCGTCGTCGGAATCGATCTACTGCCCAAAGCAAAAATTGATTCGGCTTTCGAGAAGTATATCAGTGCTGATTTCGACCGAGGTCTCGATGATGCGAAGGCCGAGCTAGGCGATAGAAAGTTCGATCGGGTCCTGCTTCAGGATGTCTTGGAGCACCTGCGGGTTCCCGAACGTTTGCTGCAAGATTGTCGCCCTTTGCTTAAACCCTACGGACAACTCTTGGTATCGGTGCCAAATGTGGCGAATATTACTGTCCGTTTGTCGCTGCTGATTGGCCGCTTCGAATATGCGCAGCGTGGAATCCTAGATAAGACGCATCTACGTTTCTTCACGCGGCGCACGGTGCGTAGACTACTTGAGGAGCAAGGGTATGAGATTGTTGGCGAACGAATGACGGTTATGCCGATCGAATTAGCATTTGGCTTGTCCGCCGATAACCTGCTAATGCACGGGCTGAATCGACTCCTTGCAATGTTAACATTAGCGCTGCCAAACATCTTTGGATATCAGATCATTTTTGTGGCACGCAACAAAAGCACATAAGAAGGTCGGTGAGATGCTGCTCGTAAAGTATGTGTAGGACACCAATATGCGTATCAACAGATCTGCTGAAAAGGAGCAGAATGTCTTACTTGCAAATACTACGTCGCTGGACAACCCGGCCCGGGTTTTCATATTTGATGCTGTTCTTGCTCCAGCTGAAGCTCGTGTGGGATATCTGGAAGTATCGTGATCTCACATCTGGTGATACATCCAGCTATTTCATTATGTCAAATCTTTGGTTCAAGAATTTCACGGTCAATATCGTCTGGTCGCCCCTATACACCGCTTTTTATGGCCAACTACTTCATCTTTCCACAAATGCTTATACTGTGACTATTCTGCATCGGCTCATCATCGTATTTACTTTGGCGATGCTGGTACTTGCCCTCATGCGGCGGCTTCTGCCACCTGGTATCGCATGGCTAATTGCAGCGTGGTGGGTCATTTTGCCGATTAATTTTGATGCCTTGTACGAAGTGCATCTCTTCGCAGTTATTCCAATACTGGTTGCATTTCTCATAATTCTCTCTACTGCGCGGTCGTGGGCGCGGGGTGGGGCGTTGGCGATACTAAGTGCATCGTCAATACTTGTGCGCAATGAGCTAACCGTTGCGACAGGCATTCTTGCAGTGATTTGCCTGCTTTGGGAGATCCGGCTCCGGAAGGTTATAAAGGTTGAGCATGGCTCACCACCCAATGTCCAGGCCTACCTGATCGGCTACGGTGGTCCGATGCTACTGGCAGGATTAGTAGTCTTCTTCTTCTATTCGCGATCGGTCATTCAATTTCCGGAATTACCAGCGGCCAGCGCGCCTAAGCATACACTTAATATGTGTCAGGTCTATGCCTTTGGCTACCAGCAGCGTCATCCGGAGTGGACCAAAAGTCCCTGGACCGAGTGCTACGATCTGATGAAAATCGACTTTGGCGCGAGCTTGCTCTCGCTCCCGGAAATGATCAAACGAAATCCACAGGCCGTGTTGGATCATTTCCTCTGGAATATAGGTCTCACCCCCAATGGTCTTCAGGTCCTGCTCTTCAACTCCACATCGGGCACAATAAATCCTGACTATGCGCCGGTACATCTGCGATCGCCAATTGCACTTGTTCTCAGTATTGTCATCTTAAGCATTATCGCCGTCGGCCTAGTCTTGCTTTATCGCGATCGTCGCAGTTGGTGGGCGATGTGGCTACAGAGCCGGGCGATCGGGTGGATGGCTATGTTAGCGGTAGTGGCGGTTGCGTTTATCATCATTCCCATGCAACGACCAAGACCATCATATTTATTCACAGTAGGGATCTTTCTCATGGCGCTCACGGGCATGAGTATCTTTGCTATCGTCCAACGCTGGCCCGTGTTTGAACGACTATCCAATTGGATGCCGCTGGTGATGATTGCGTTGGTTCTGATCATCCCGAGCTACTATGCGGCCGCTGATCGCGTCCAGCCTCGCCGCCTGCACAATCTCTATCAGCGTCTCGCGCCATTCGAGCAACTGATTGCTAACCGACAGACAGTCTTTCTAGTTAGTCAATTCGCTGGGGAGTTGCCGAACTACATTGTGCACGACGATGCACAACTCCCATCGCACACCCTTGATTATGGGATCTTCAGCAATCGCCTTGCAAATACACCCCTGGAGACGATTCTCGATCGGCAAGGAGTCAACCTGTTCTACATTGATAATAATCTATGGTCGATAATCGAGACGAACCCGTTGGATCAGCCGTTTCTAAATTCGCCCGACTCGGTCGGATGGCAGCACATTGCGCTCCAAAAAACAGGTGATCGCTGGATGCTGCTCCAGAAAAAACTGAGTCTGTATGAAGATTCTGTGGCGCTACGACAACAGAATGCCAACCCGGATATTGGCCCTATCTCAAGTCTACAGGTACTGTACAACAATAATGCCCTGCCAGACGATGGTTTATTTGTAGGACACGGCTGGTATACGCTAGAGACATTTGCGGGGGATACGTTCCGCTGGGTCAATAATGATGCGGAGCTCGTAGTAACTTCCCCAACCGGCCAGCGGAACCAGTTACGTATGAGCTTGGAGTCGGGGCCAGGCTTGGCCGGTCAGCCATTCGAGCTTCGAGTTCTCGATGAAACAGGTCAGATCGTCGCCAGAACTAACGTGCAAGGAAGACAAACCGTCAGTATCGTACTACCAATAATCGCTGGTCAGCCGGCGATCTTTCGCTTGCACGTCGAGAGTGGTGGTCGGCCAACACCGAACGACTCACGCACGTTGAATTTTCGGGTCTTCAAGTTAGACTGGGCTAATCAGTGAATCGCCAACTGTCTTACTCTATTTCGGTTAGTATACACTCTACACGCGAAGTCTATTAAGCGGCTGTCACCAATAACACTTCGGTGGAGCCCCGCTATGCTACATGCAAGCGCTCCGCCGTTGGGCGATCCGGCCCTGGTTTGCATATCTCATGCTCTTCTTGCTTCAGCTGAAGCTTGTGTGGGATATCTGGATGTATCGGGATATTTCTTATGGCGATACATCCAATTACTTTATGATGGCGTATCTCTGGTTCACGAATTTTAGGGTCAATATCGTCTGGTCACCACTCTACACCGCTTTTTATGGCCAACTTATTCACGTCTCCCGCGATGCCTATGCTGTGACCACGCTGCACCGGCTGATCATCGTTTTCGCATTGGCGATGCTGGTCCTAGCGCTCATGCGCCGGCTGCTGCCCCCCGGTATCGCCTGGCTCACGGCAGCGTGGTGGGTGGTTCTGCCGATAAATTTCGATGCGGTATACGAAGTACATCTCTTCGCCGTTATCCCGATCCTCATTACATTTCTCCTGATTCTCGCCACCCCACGACCCTGGGCGCGGGGCGCGGCGTTGGCTACGCTCAGCGTATCGTCGATACTCGTGCGCAATGAGTTGGTTGTTGCGACAGGCATCCTGGCGGTGATTTGCCTGCTCTGGGAGATCCGGCTCAGGAAGCGAGTACAGGCCGAACAGAACGCACTGCCGTCTTTGCGAACCTACCTGATCGGCTATGGTGGTCCAATGCTACTTGCCGGCTTAGTAGTGCTCTTCTTCTATTCGCGATCGGTCATTCAATTTCCGGATCTGCCGGCAGCCAGCGCGCCGAAACATACGCTCAATATGTGCCAGGTCTACGCCTTTGGCTATAAGCAGCGCCACGCGGAGTGGACCAAAAGCCCCTGGACCGAGTGTTATGATCTCATGAAGGCCGACTTTGGCGCGAGCTTAGTTTCACTCCCGGAGATGATGAGACATAACCCGCAGGCCGTCTGGGAGCATTTCCTCTGGAATATCGGCCTCACTCCCAACGGTCTCCAGGTCTTGCTGTTCAACTCGACATCGGGTACGGTCAATCCTGACTATGCGCCGGTTCATTTGCGCTCGCCAACTGCGGGTGTCCTAAGTGTCATCACCCTCGGTATTATCGTGGCCGGAATCATCCTGCTCTATCGAGATCGTCATTACTGGTGGGCGACATGGCTGCGGTGCCGGGCGATTGGATGGCTCGCCATGCTGGCGGTCGTGTCGGTCGCGCTAGTCGTTATTCCCACGCAGCGACCCCGGCCGTCATATTTGTTCACGCTCGGCATTTTCCTGATGGCGCTGACGGGCATGAGCGTTTTTGTGATTGTGCGTCGTTGGGCTATCTTCGAACGGCTATCGAGCTGGATGCCGCTGGCGATGATCGCGCTGCTTGTGCTCGTGCCATCCTACTATACAGCCGTCTCGCAGATCCAGCCGCGTCGTCTGAACGACATTTATCAGCGCCTGGCGGTGTTCGAGCCACTGGTCGCGAAACCACAAACTATCCTGCTGATGAGCCTATCAGCTGGAGAAATGCCTAACTATGTTGTCCATGATGACTCAAAGCTTCCAGCGCAGATCTTTGACTACACGATCCTTACGAGTCGCCCTGCAAATATGCCACTGGAAGCCTTTCTTGATCAGCATAGAATCAATCTCTTCTATGTTGATAACCGCCTCTGGTCATCCATGGAGACTAAGCGAGCGGATCGAAAATTCTTAAATTCGCCCGACTCATTCGGATGGCAACGAGTTGGGTTGCAAGCAACCGGTGATCGCTGGATGCTGCTACAGAAAAAACCGCAACTCTACGACGATCCCGCGGCGCTACGCCGGCAGAATGCCAACCCCGATATCGGGCCGGCGTCGAGCGTGCAAGCACTGTATGCTGCTGATGCTTTGCCGGCCGATGGCTTGTTTGTGGGGCAGGGTTGGTATTTACTGGAGAAAACTGTGGAAGGCTCTTTCCGTTGGGTCAATAACGACGCGCAGATTGTGGTAACATCCCCAACAGGCAAGTCGACTCGGCTGCGTATGACAGTGGAGCCAGGCCCAGGTCTAGCCGGCCGCCCATTCGAGCTTCAGGTGTTCGATCAATCCGGACAGATCGTCGCGCGCGTTGACATACACGGAAGAGAAACAGTCAGCATCCCGCTTCCGATTTTCGCCGGGCACTCGGCAATCTACCATCTGCACGTCGATGGTGGTGGTCTGCGCGCAGGCAAAGACCCGCGTACATTGAACTTTCGAGTTTTCATGTTCGAATGGGACACGTAATGATCAAATTGATACTGACCATTCAAAGGAACGTACGTTGCACATCCTGATCACCGGCTCAAGCGGCCAGATCGGCACAAACCTGGCGCTGCGCCTCCTCGACACTGGCCACCAGGTGTTCGGCGTCGATAAGCGCTTGAATACATGGACCGATCGCATTACGACGATGCTGCAGGACCTGGCCGCGCCCTACCGCGACTTCGTGAGTGGGATCGGCAGCGTGCCCTACCCAAAGGTGGATGCTGTTATCCATCTGGCCGCGAACGCCAAAGTGCATGAGTTGGTGCAGCACCCGCACCGCGCCATGGAGAATATCGCGCTGACATTCAATGTGCTGGAATATTGCCGCCACAATCAGCTGCCGGTGATCTTCGCCTCCTCGCGCGAGGTCTATGGCGACATCCATCGCTATATCACCGAAGAGCAGCACGCCGATTTCTCGTTCACCGAAAGCCCCTACTCGGCCAGCAAGGTCGCCGGCGAGGCGCTGATCTACTCCTACGCGCGCTGCTATGGCCTGCGCTATCTGGTGTTTCGCTTTTCGAATGTGTATGGACGCTACGACAACGACATCGAGCGGATGGAGCGCGTCATCCCGCTGTTTATTCAAACCATGCGCCGCGGCCAGCCGGTGACGGTATATGGCCAGGAAAAGACCCTCGATTTCACCTATGTCGACGATTGTGTCGACGGCATCGTCGCCGGGATCGAGCGATTGCTCGGCGGGCGCGTCGCGAATCAGACGATCAACCTGGCCTATGGCCAGGGAAATACGCTCGTGCGCATGGCCGAGCTGATCGCCGAGGCGCTGGGCGTCCCGGCCAAGATCAATGTCGAGCCGTCGAAGCGAATTGGCGAGGTGACGCGCTATATCGCCGATATCAGCAAAGCAATTGAGTTGCTGGGCTACCAGCCGCGCGTGCCACTCGACGAAGGTATCCACCGGGCGGTCGCCTGGTCGGAATCGTTCAAACGCCCAAGGCAGGTCATGTAACGTGGAACCTCTGGAAGCGCAACCGCTGGTCTCGATCGTCACGCCGTCGTTCAACCAGGGTGCGTTTATCGCGGCTACGATCGATTCGGTGCTGGCGCAGGATTACCCGCGGCTCGAATACCTGGTGGTCGACGCTGGCTCGACCGACACGACACTCGAACTGCTGCGCAGCTATGGTGAGCGCGTGCGCTGGATTTCCGAGCCGGATCATGGTCAGGCCGACGCGATCAACAAGGGCATAACGCTGACGCGCGGTGCGATTGTGGCCTGGCTGAACGCCGACGATCTGTACCTACCGGGCGCCGTCGCGCGCGCAGTGGCCGAACTGCAGGCGCATCCCCAGGCCGCGCTGGTCTATGGCCAGGCCGAGTTTATCGACCGTAATGGAGCGTTGCTCGGTCCATGCGCACAAGTCGAGCCTTTCAGCCTGGATCGGCTGATCAACGATCTCGACTTCATCGTGCAGCCCGCCACGTTTTTCCGGCGCGATGCCTTTTTGGCAGTCGGCGGCCTGGATGCTCAGCTGCGCTACTGCCTCGATTATGATTTATGGATCAAGCTGGCCGTGCGCTACCAGGTACGCTATCTGCCCGAGCTTTTGGCACGCGTGCGAATCTACCCCACCACGAAAACCGCCAGCGGTGGCCTGGAACGATTGGAAGAGATCGAACGCATGATCGGGCGCTATGGCCGGCGGCGCCTGCCAGCGCTGTTCTATGGTGAGATGGTCCGCGTATGTTGGGCGGCCGGGCGCTTGGCGCTGGCCAGGCACGATTGGCGGCAGTTAGTTCAGGTCGCGCGCCGCGGCGCGGTCTACGGTGCCGCGCTCGCCTTGCGCTGGGCGAGCCGGCGTAGCTGGCGAGTGGAGAGCTCCTCATGGACCGACTAAAATCGTTTATTCGATCCTATCTACCATTTATCATACCTGTACGTCGATTCGTGTTGGGCTTCATTTTGCGAATGCAACCCCCAAACAAGACCTTCACGGCGATCTATCGAGCAAATCGCTGGAAAGATAAAGATTCACGCTCCGGCCCTGGTTCGAATCTTTCCCAGACCGAGGCTATTCGCCAGGCGCTACCAGTATTATTGAAGGGCATACAGTGCGCGTCGCTGCTCGATATTCCGTGTGGCGATTTTTACTGGATGAGCAAGATCGATCTGGATCTTCAATATATTGGCGCGGATATTGTTGCCGACATCATCGCTACCAATCGAAGCATATATGCACGCGATAATCGGCGATTTGTTCAATTGAACATTATTTCTGATCCGCTGCCGAAAGTTGATCTGATTTTCTGCCGTGATTGCCTGGTGCACTTTTCATATGCGCATATTTTCACTACGATCAAGAATATGAAGTCCTCTGAGTCTACATACCTGCTCACAACAACCTTTACGAATCGAACAAACAACATCGACATCGCGACGGGCGAGTGGCGAACGATCAACCTTCAGCGGCCGCCGTTCAATTTTCCGCCCCCGCTCCAGCTGATCGACGAACAATGCACCGAGGGAAATGGCGCGTATGCGGATAAAGCCTTAGGGCTGTGGAAAATTGCCGATCTCCCAGGGTAGCTGCGCTGGTGATTCGTACACTCTAAGTACAGGCTATCGCAGATCCGATCCGAGAAACCAAAAGTTCCTGTAGTTCCCTGCCAAGCCACAAAAGGAACTACAGGAACTCTAGGAACTTGGGAAACCCGGATCGAAACATTTGAAATGCTGTGCTAAGGGTGTAACTTCGCCCGATCGGCATGCCGCCCGAGCCCAGGGCCATGTCAAAGTCGTTTTTGGCCCCGCGCAGGCCCTGAACTAAAGTTCGGGCTAAGAGCAGAAGTCAGCTAAAGCTGACTAGAAAGCGCTAGTCGGGCTTCAGCCGACTTTGGCTCTCAGCCTGAACTTCAGTTCAAGGCGGACTTTGACATGACCCTGCCCGAGCCGCTGCACACTGTTCAAAATAGCCAGCTATGCTATACTAATGAACCTAACAAGGCTGCGCCAGCGCTTCAGGAGTCCGACTGATGATCGCTTCGGATCGCCCAAATCAGATTGAAGATCCAGCTACCGGCACCCGCCTGTCTGTGCCGGCCGAGCTGGCCGGCATGCCGCTCGTGAGTATCGTGACGCCGTCGTACAACCAGGGCGGCTTCATTCGCGAGACCATCGAGAGTGTGCTGGGGCAGGACTACCCGAATATTGAGTATTGGGTGATCGATGGCGGCAGCACGGATGAGACCCTGGCGGTTCTGTATACGTTTGAGCGCGATCCGCGTTTGCACTGGATCAGCGAGCCAGATCGCGGTCAGAGCGATGCGATCAACAAAGGCTTGGCACGTTGCCATGGCGAGCTATTTGCCTGGCTGAACGCCGACGACGTCTACCTGCCCGGCGCGGTGAGCGTGGCCGTCGCTGGCTTACAGGCGCACCCCGGCGCGGCCGGCGTCTACGGCGACTGCGAGTATATCGACGAAGCCGGGAGAGTGATCGATCTTCACCCGACGAGCCAGTTCGACTATACGACGCTGGTGCGTACGGCGCGCACGCCCATCCCACAGCCGGCGACCTTTCTGCGCCACAACGCGGTCGCCGCAATCGGCTACCTCGACGCCGATCTGTCGATGGTGATGGACTTCGACCTGTGGCTGCGGCTAGGGTTGCTCGCGCCGCTGGTCTACCTGCCGAAGCCGCTGGCACGCTTTCGCGAGCACGCCGCCAGCAAGACGATCGCGCGGCAGGCCCAGGCGGCCCCCGAGCTCCTGGCGGTCTACCGCCGCCTGTTCGCCCGCGCCGATCTGCCGCCGGAAATCAAAGCGATCGAGTCGGAGGCACTGAGCGGCGCGCTGGTCTTCGCCGGCAACTCATTGCTGATGGCCGGCCAGATCGGCGCGGCGCGGCGCTACGCGCTGGCTGGCATGCGTGAGGCTGCACCGCGTATGCGCGTGATGGCGCTAAAGATCCTGCTGGTTGGAGCGTTCGGGCAGGCCGGGTTGTCCGCCTACCTGCGCGGGCGCCGCGGCGTCAAGTCGGTGTTGCGCAGCCTCACGCCGCGAGGCAGGCATGGGTGATGTGCCTCCTTCCATGCGCCCGCGCCGGATTCTCTATGTCCAGCACACCGCCGACCTGTACGGCGCGAATCGAGCGCTGCTGCACCTCATTGGCGCAATCGATCGTGAGCGCTATGTGCCGCTGGTCGCGCTCCCAAGGGCTGGCCCAATAGAAAGCCACCTGCGATCGCTTGGCGTCGAGCCGATCATCGCCTCGCACATCCGCGTGCTTTGGGGCTATGTCGCCCGTTCGTGGCGTATGGTTCCGTTTGGCCTGAGCCTGCTGCCGGCCGCTATCGCCATGCGCCATGTCATTCGGCATCACGGGGCCGACCTGGTGCATAGCAATACCTGGACAACACTTTCGGGCGGGCTTGGGGCGCGGCTCGCCGGTGTCCCACACGTCTGGCACATCCGCGAAATCTTGCCTAATATGGGTGGCCTAAAGCCCGCGCTGATCACATTTAGTCTGCAGAACGCGCAACGGCTGATCTGTATCTCTGAAGCTGTGGCCAGCCAGTTCGCGGGGCGTGCCGGCGCGGAGCGCGTCCGGGTGATCTATGATGGCCTCCCGCTTGTCGGCGATGGCTTTGTGGAGGGGAAACGCCATCGAGATTGCGAGAATGAGCATAGCGAGCTTGTCGTCGGGTTGGTTGGCCGGCTACACCCGCAGAAGGGACAGGCCGACCTGCTGCATGCGGCCGCGCTACTCGATCCACGGCTGCGCGCGAGGTGCCGTTTTGTATGTGTGGGCGGCTCGTCGCCTGGCTACGAGCAGTTTCCGATCAAGCTTCGCGCGCTGGCGCGGGAACTGGGCGTCGCCGACCGAGTGGAATGGCTCGGTTTTGTCGAGGATGCGCGTGCGCTGACCGCGTCCTTCGACATCGTGGCACTGCCGGCGACGCAGCCAGAGGGGCTCGGCGCCGTGTTGCTCGAGGCGATGGCCGCACGCGTGCCGGTGATCGCGACGCGCGCCGGCGGCCCGGTCGAGGTGATCGCGGATGGCGTGAGCGGGCTGCTGATCCCGCCCCAGCAGCCCGCGGCGCTGGCCCGCGCGCTCGAACGGCTGCTCGGCGACCCGCAGCTGCGCCGCCGCCTGGGCGACGCTGGCCGGCTGGCGGTCGAGCAGCGCTTCAGCGCCGCCCAGGCGGCCGATCAGGTTGAGGCGATCTACAAGGAATTGCTTGAGCCGGCGGCGTGAGTTCGATACGCCGAACAGATCACCTCTGACACTTCATGTGTTACGTATTCACTCCGCGAGCGCGCATCAGGGCGGCGTCACGAAAACACCTCGACGTATTGCGGCAGCTCGTTGACGGCACGGGGTATTATTCCGTCCTTGTTGCTATCCGAACAATAGTAGGTCGCCGGCGAACTCTCGTCGAGATGATCGGTGCAGATTGCCTGCGCGCCGGCCTTTATGGGCAGATCATACAGCACCGGAAAGTCAGTCTTCGGCACCCAGAGGACATACAGTGTGCTGCCGGGCTTTCTGAACGTGAGGATCTGGACCTTCTGAAGCTGATCGAGTGGCGGCTCTTGGATCGGCGGGCCGACGTAGCGTGCGCCTAGCAGCAGCCGCGCCGAGTTGAGGAATGCGAAGTAGGCCGGGCGGGGCGTCAGCGTTCCGTTGGTCTCGTCGATCAGGTGGCTGAAGCTCGCGCCAGGGTTGTCGATCGCCAGGGTGAACCAGAACGCTCCCTTCAGGTTCAGTGCGAGCGCCTCGGCGTAGATCCGCGCCGCATAGTTGGCTTGCCGAATCTTCCAGCGCTGAAAATCTGGCGGACAGCTTGCGACGGTGTCGCCGTTGCATGTGGCGGCAATCTCGGTGGCGAAGAGCGGCTTATTGGGGTAGCCGTAGGTCGCGAGTACTTGGCGGATGCGCACGGTCTTGGCGATCAGCAGGTCGCCCGCGCCCCATTCGCCGTAGGCGTGGAAGCTCAGCGCGTCGATCACGGTGCCGGCGCCGGAGCTCAGGATGCCGCTCAGGAAGTCGCGCGAGATTGTGTCGTCGGGCCAGCCGTACATGAGCGCGCCGGCAATCACCTGCGCGTTCGGGTTGCCGGCCTTGATCGCCGGGACGAGGCGCCTGACGACCTCGCCGTAGTAGGCGCCACCGTGATATGGCTGGCTCGAGTTCGCCCAACAGCCAACCCCCTGGTTATCAGCCACCTGGTTCGGCGCGTAGTCCGTCTCGTTCCCGATCTCCCAGTAGTTGACCATGGCTGCATAGCGCGCCGCCAGGGCATGAGCGAAGCGCTCAAAGTCGGCGATATACTCCGGTTTCGGCGGGCTGCAGAGCCTTCCTGGAATGCGCTGGGCCCAGGCCGGCGAGTGTTGAACCACTAGAGTCGGCTCGATGCCGATGGCGTGCAACCGCCTTATATTGGCCTCAACCGCCGCTAAGACTTCCCAATGATAGCCACCGCCGCGCACTGGCTCAATATTCGACCAGAGCACATCACCGGCACGGACCCAACGCGGTTGCGCGTCGCGGACGTAGGGGATCGCCGTATCGGTGATGAAGTCGCGCAGGTCAAATCCAAAGGGGCTGGGCGGCGGGGTCGTCGATACAAGCGGAAGGAAGACCTGCTGTTGCGTAGCATCAATACGCGGGCTGGCCTGGATTGGCAGGGTGGCGAGCAAAATTGGCAGCGCCAACAGGAAGGACAGGCGATCAAGCGGAGTCATAATGTCCTGGAGTTACTACAAAAACACAGCTATGTACACTCCGATTATAGCTGATGTTTGTGTATCCGCAATCGGAAAAAGGTTGCGAATAGATCACAGTATGTAGATAGCCGACCGATCGAGGAGTTGTGCTATAATGGGCTGCACACTACGCAGCATAGCGCCCCAGTTTGCGCGTTAGATAATGTTCTTAGGAACTTTACAATCTTTTCATTGCAGGTCGCAGATCACAGCCTGCAAGACGCCATCATGCGTCATGCAGCAAATTGTAAATCCGGAAAGCGCCAGGACGAGCTTTGTCTTATGTCGAACTGAAGCAACGTGCGCCGGGGTGTATGCGAGTTCTCCATGTTGTTGAGGCGACGGTTGGCGGCGTGCGGGCCTATGTCCAGACGATTGTGACAGGCCTGGACCAGAGTCGTTTCCAATTTGCCGTTGCCTGCCCGCTGCGCCGCCAGAACGCCTTTGGCGACGATCAGTTCGTATCCTACCTTACCGGCACTGGTATTCCTGTGTGGCCGGTGCCGATGCAGCGATCGATCAGTCCTGTGGCAGACGCTGCCGCGTTGTTCCGGCTCATTGCGATTCTTCGGCGTGAGCCCTTCGATATCGTTCACCTGCATAGCTCGAAAGCCGGTTTCCTCGGCCGGCTGGCGGCCAAGATGGCTGGCGGCGCGGCGGTGATCTACAGCCCGCACGGCCTGTCCTTCCTGGCCGACCAGGGCCGCGCCAAGCGCAGGTTGTACCTCACGCTGGAGCAGATCGCCGGTCGCATCTGCGATCGGCTGATCGCTACCTCGCCCAGCGAGTGTGCGACAATCGTCGGCCATGGAATTGCCCCGGCGGGCAAGGTTGTCTGCATCGACCTAGGTATCGACCCTGATCCGCTGCCGCAGCAGTTCGACCGCGCGGCCCAGCGCGCGGCGCTGGGCATCCCCGCCGACGCCAAGGTGATCGGCACGCTGGCGCGCGCCGCGGCGCAGAAGAACCCGCTGCTGTTCGTCGAAGCGGCAGCCAGGGTTCTCGCGAGTGCGCCCGACGCCTATTTCATCTGGTGCGGCGACGGTGAACTGCGCCTCGCAGCCGAGGCGCGCGCACGTGAGCACGGCATCGCGGCGCGCTGCCACTTTCTAGGGCACCGTGAAGACGCACAGCGGGTTCTGGCGGCGTTCGACCTGTTCTGGCTGACATCCGACTACGAGTCGTTCGGCCTGGCGACGGCCGAGGCTATGGCGCTCAAGCTGCCGGTCGTCGCCACCGATGTTGTAGGCACCTGCGATGTTGTCGTGCCGGGCGTCACTGGTATCCTGGTGCCGCCGCGCAGCCCGGCCGCGCTGGCACAGGCAACCCTCGCGCTGCTGGGCGACTCGGAGCGGGCACAAGCGTTTGGCGTAGCCGGGCGTGCGCGCGTTCTCGATCGATTTACGCGCGACCGCATGCTCGACGAGGTCGCGTCGCTCTATCAATCGCTGATCGAGCCAGATCGCGCGGAGATGAGTCAGCGCGTGGCCTCGTCTTCGGTCACGAAGGTATAGCGCGGAAGCAGGTCGCCGCCGCGGTACCCTCTCAGGCCGCCTGAATCCGAGAAATCATTTGTATGAAGTTGCGCATAACCACAAACCTTGATGTCCTCGTGCTGATCGGCAGTATTTTGATTACTGAGGGCATGCTGATCCTGGCGATGGAGCTCCGCCAACTCCTGCCGTTCGGATTGCCGATGCTGCCCGGAACCGAGCGTATCCCGATCCTACTCTACCCGCTCGTTGGGATGATTTGGTTCGTCATGCAGATCATCTTCTCGACGCCGCGGCTGGTCCGGAATGGGCAGTTGATCGAGGGATTGTGGCGGCTGGTCGCCGCCATCGCGCTGGCGTCGCTCACGTTCGCAGGCGCGTTATTTCTCTCCTTCCGCCTGGTGTCGCGGGTCTACTTCATCTATTTCGTGCTGCTGGATCTGGTCGCCCTGCTGCTGTTCTACGGCGCGATGCGTGTGCTCGTCTGGCGGCGAGTCGGGCGGGCCGAGGCCCACAGCCGTGTGCTGATCGCTGGCGTCGGGCGCACCGGGCTGCGGCTTGCGAATGCACTGTTACGGCAGTGGAACGGGGCGACCCCGGTAGTCGGCTTTCTTGATAACGATCCTGCGCTGGTTGGAGCCGACTACGAAGGCTGGCCAGTGCTCGGAACGCTGGACCAGGCTGTCGAGATCATCGGGCGCCACGCGATCGACGAGATCATCATCACGCTGCCGCTCGAATCTCACCCGCAGACAGTCAATCTCGTGCGCCAGCTCCAGGCCGCGCCAGTCCACATCCGCCTGGTGCCAGATTTTCTCGACTTCGCGGTGATGCACGCCAGCGTCGACTACCTGGAAGGCCTGCCGATCGTCGGGCTGCGCGTGCCGGCGATCAGCGACGAGGCGCGGATTATGAAGCGCCTGTTCGATATCATTGTCAGCGCGCTGCTGCTGCTGATTCTATCGCCCTTCACGGCTGTGATTGCTCTGCTGATCAAGCGCGACTCGCCCGGCCCGGTGATCTACCGCGCCGAGCGTATGGGTGAAAACGGGCGAATCTTTCAGATGTTCAAGTTCCGCACGATGGTCGCGGACGCCGATCAGCGCTTGGAGGAAGTCGTCTTTCGTCGGCCGGACGGCAAGCTGCAATTCAAGCAGCCCGACGACCCGCGGATTACGCGTACGGGGCGCTGGCTGCGCCGCACCAGCCTGGACGAGCTGCCACAGCTCTTCAACGTGCTCAATGGCGATATGAGCCTGGTTGGCCCACGCCCCGAGCAGCCGATGGTTGTGCGCGAGGAGTACGAGCCATGGCAGTGGAGTCGTTTCACCGTTCCTCAGGGGATGACCGGCTGGTGGCAGGTTCACCGGCGCGGTTACGAGCACCTGCACCTCTGCACCGCCGACGACCTCTACTACATCCAGAATTACTCGCTGCTGCTCGACATCCAGATTCTGGTCCGCACGGTGTTCGTGGTGCTGGCTGGCCATGGGGCGTACTGAGATGGCGGTGCGCTCCTCGCTGATCGGCCGGCTGATCCCGGGCCAGCTGAGCGCGATGGGTACGCTCCGGCGGATGCTGGCCGATCTGTGCGCACAGCGGCTGCTCCTGGCGCTGATCGGGTGTTACATGGCGAGTGGCCTCGTCGCCAGCCTGCTGATACCGCCGTGGCAGTCGCCTGACGAGCCGACGCACTTCGAGTATGCTCGCGGCCTGGCGATCGGCACCACAGTGGAGACGCCAGCGATCCAGGGGCCGATCATCGCCTCATTCTATCGTTACCGCTTCTGGGATTACCGTGGCGTGCGGATTCCAAATCCCTCTCCTGCATCCTTCGGCGAGCTGAAACGGCTGCTCCTCCGCCAGACTGACAAGACACCGCTCTACTACTGGCTCGCCGCCGCTGTCTCCGGCTGGACCAACGATGTCACGCTACAGCTCTACAGCATGCGCTGGCTCTCAGTGCTGCTGAGCGCGCTGACCATCCCGATCGTGTATTTCATCGCACGCGAGATCCTGCCGTCAGCGCGGGCGCCATTAGCGCTCGCGGCGGCTGCCCTCGTCGCGTTTCTGCCGATGTATGGCTATATCGGAGCATCCGTCAACCCCGACACTATCGGGGCGCCGCTGGGGGCCGCAACGATCTGGTTAGCTGTGCGCGGGCTGCGCGGCAAGCAACCGGCGGTGACGCTTGTGTGCGCGCTGCTCTGCGCGCTGCTGACGTTCTGGGTGCGGCGCAGCGCGATCGCCCTGATTCCCTGGGCATTGCTGGTCGCCGGCGCCTCGCTGGTCGGCCAGGCATGGCGGCGGCTGCCGCGCGCGTGGGTGGTCGCCACTAGCGTAAGCGTGGTCGCCGCGACGCTGGTCGTGATGGCCTGGCCCAGCAGCTCAGCGGCGGCCTGGGAGCCGCTTGGCGCGCAGCTGGGGCCAACCCGCAGCGATCACTATGCCTATGCGGGCGCGTACAGCCTGCGCCTGGCCCACCAGGGGCAGACGCCACCGGCTGCGCTCTTGCAGGTCCTGTCGGCACCCCAGCTGCGGATGCTGGCCAATCACGAGGTGATGATCAATGCTGCCGTACGTAGCGGCGGCGCGACGGTGCCGGGCCGACTAGTGTTCCGTGTCCAGACCACCAGTGTCCGCGACGCATCGGTCGCATTCCTGGCGACATCCGAGTGGCAGCCAATCGCGCTGCGCACCTCTTTGCCTGCGTCTCCGATCTCGGCCGACCTTACTATCGCGCTCGACGGAGATGGTGAGCTATATACCGATCAGGTGCAGCTACTTGACGCCGCGACCGGGTCGCCGCTCGCGACGTCGAGCAACGGCGGCGGCGAGGAGGCGCTGCTGTGGTGGCAGACGCACTTCACGGGCAATCGAGTCGCACAGTATCTGTCCAGGATTCTCCAGAGCGCACGAGATGGCGTGTACCTCTCGCCCGCCGCGCTTGCGCTCTATCCGTATTTCCTGGCGCAGATGTTCGACAGCCTGATCGGCCGCTTCGGCTGGATGTCAATTTACTCCAACCGCGTGTTGATCGGTGGCATGGGTATCATCTGGGTGGTATTGCTGATCGCGCTGATCGGCGTCCGGCGTCGCGCGAGCGGCTTCGACGCGGGGCGCCGCCGCGTGCTGATCTGGATGTTTCTGCTCATCGTGTTAACGATAGTGGCAATCTTCCTGGAGTTCGCCACCTATCTGAATGCCCGGAGCTACCCGCAGGGCCGGTATCTGTTTCCCGTTCTCGCCGCGATCATCACACTGCTCGTGAGCGGTCTGGCCCAGCTCCTGCCCGCTCGCCACGATCGCGCCAGCGCCGCGATCCTCGTCCTGCTGTTCCTTGCGTTCGACTTGTGGAGCTGGGGCGGCGTGATCGTACCATTTTTTTATGGATGAAACCATGCCTGGATCGCGCCTGCGTATCGTGTCACTCGCTCTGATCCTAGCGGGTCTCGGGCTGATTCTGTGGCTCGCGACCGCCGACACAACGCGTGCCGGCCACGCCTATGGCGAGACGGGCAAGCTGGCCGAGTCGTTATTCGATGGCCATGAGATCGGCCAGATCGTCGTACCGTCGCTCGACCAACTGGTCGGCATCCGCCTTTGGCTCCGCCGGCCGGCGAGCCCGCGGGGCAGCACTATCGCGCTGCGCGTTCGCTCGCTCGAGCAGCAGAAAGTTCTGGCGATCGTTGAGCTGCCGGTGGCCGAACTGGCAGCGGACGGCCCGACGACATTCAGCCTGCCCGCGCTCGCGCCACTTCAGATGAACCGTCGCGAGACGCTGGAGTTGATGTTGACGACGCGTGGCGTCGATCAGTCCGACCCGGTAGGCATCGGTGTCGGCAAGAACGGCTATGGGTACGGCCTGATGGTGCGCGACGGCAAGGAGATCCCGCCCTCCGATCTGACGTTTGAGACGCTGTACCGCGCGCGGCTGCTCGACCGCCTGTTCCCGATCACCGCGATCGCCTATGGGCGTCCTAGTATCTTTGGCTGGCCGCCGCTGTACGCGCTGCTTGTGTACGGCGTGCTGATCGTCCTCGGCCGCTTCGCCTATCGGGTGCTTCGCGCCAGCTTCGGCGAGCCGGCGGCTTGACGCTCTGATCATCAGTATTGCTGCACACCAAAGGCACCCTGCCAGCAGACCTAAAGTTAAAGATCATTAACGATTTTGGGCTTTACAGAGCCAAATACTATACTCCATAGTAACGTCTGTCATCATTCGCTCATCCCCGGCTATTCCCAACCCGTGTCGTACCTCCTACAATAGCTCCTGTGACATCGAACCGACCGGCGCTGTAGTTGCCGGTTGGGCCGAACCGACACCGAAGCACTGTACTGATATGCTGGCTTTGTTATTGTTAACAAAGCCGCTCAGCCGCCATCAGTCATTCGCATCAGGAGGCAGCGATGATCCCCGCAAGCATGTTTACGGCTCGACCAACCACCCGACCAAGCAGCCCGCCGGTGCATGCATTCGGCGCTGCGGATGCAATTGATCCGATGCAGATGGAGCTGTCGTTGTTGATGCGTCGCTGCCTAGCCGAGAGCGATCGCTTTTACCGCGGTCGTTCGCACGATACTCGCTTCGCCTATGAGCTGTTCCGCCGCGCGATCGTCGAGCAAAATGAGATTGCCTGGGAGTATATTTATACGCATTATAGCTCGCTGGTCGAAAGCTGGGTGCGGCGCAATGGCGCATTTGTGAGCAGCGGCGAGAGTAGCGAATATTTTATCGGCGCCGCGTTCACCAAGTTTTGGCGAGCAATTTCCGAACGGTTTGATCAGTTTCCCACGTTGGCGGCGCTGCTCCATTACTTGCAACTTTGTGCCGGCTCAGTCGTAATAGATAGCGTCCGTGCTCAATCGTGGGCCGAGATGCTGCCGGAGGAGGCGATTCCCTCTGGTTTGTCCCTACTGACCGCGCCAGACGAGGAGGCTATGAAACGGGTAGATTGTGAAGAATTCTGGAGTTATATCAATACCCAGCTCAATAGCGAGACCGAACGGATTGTTGTTTTTCGGTCGTTTGTGCTGGGGATGAAGCCTGGCGATATTTACAATGATCGTCAGGATCTCTTCCAGAGCATTAATGATGTGTATAATGTCAAGCGCAACGTCCTTGGCCGCCTAAGCCGTAACCCTGAGCTGCGCAGTATGTTGGCTTCGTGAGCTAAGTTTTTCGGCACATCACTATGCGCGAAACGAACGAGACCGATTGGGCTAATACAAGCCGCAATCGGTCTCTTAAATTTTCGAACCTGAAAGTAGGCTCAAAATTGGCTGAAAAGTTAAGAAAAAGTACATGCGAAAAGTCGCTTCCGTGCCGTTCAATATATAACAAAGGAAATGTGTCGACTTACATAACTTGGAGCATATCATGGAGGATCGGAAACAGGACGCAGATGGCTGCTATCAGCCCCCCGCGCTCGATGACTTGGCACTAATCGCCGCAATCGATGGTGAAGCCAGTCCGGAGGTGATGGTCCATTTGCGCGCTTGTATGTCCTGCGCCGCGCGCGCGCAACATTTTGCAACGCTACAGGGGCTGCTGCGCGAGCGCTTTTTTCGTATGTTTTGCCCAACCACCGATGAGTTAATCACTTTCCACAATGGGATATTTGTGGGCGAACAGCAAGTCTCAATTGCTGCTCATGTTGCCGATTGCCCGCATTGCCATCGCGAGCTAGATCTGCTCAAGCAAATTACGAGCGAGGGAACAACCGGCCGATCGCCGCCATTTTTTTCGCAGGCGCTGCATGCAACAGTTATCCCTCAGTCGCATATATCTACCCACCAACCGGCGGTTACGCAGCTTCGGCGCGTGATCGCCGAAATGCTGCGATTTGAGATCCCCACCACGCTGGCCGAGGCGTATGGCGCACCACGGGGGCCGGCGCGCACCGATCAGTACGCGTATCAGGCGGAAAATCTACAGATCACGATTGATGTACAGCGCTTGGTCAATCGAGCCGATCGGCGAGTGTTAATAGGCACCTTATTTCTCGATGATGCTCTGCCGCAAGGCGGCTGCCAAGCCAGCGCATATTTGGCCCACACCAATCAATTGATCAGAACTACTGAGCTTGATGAGCTGGGCAATTTTGTGTTCGACGATCTGTCGCCCGGCAGCTATCGCCTCTCGCTGCGCCTGCCCGATCGTGAAGTTGTGATCGAAACGATCAGCCTCTAACTGCCACTCTCCTTACGCAGCTCCTCGGGGATATCGAGATCGCTCAGCCGCACGGTCTTGCGGGTACCAAACTTCATTGTCTTCTGGCCCTCGCTCGAAAGCTGGCCGCTTTGCTGAAGGTTGGCAATCTCCTGTTGCATCGTCTGCGCCAAATCCACCTCGCCTTGGCTGAGCAGACGTGTCACAGCGCTCTGAAGCTTCTGGGTCGCACCGGTCACGTCGCCGCTTTGCAAGTCTTGCAGTGCACGCGTCTGGAGCTTGAACGCGCTGACCTTTTCGACAATATTCATCACCGGCGCATTGACCTGGGCATTGAGCCCAGCATCGCCGCTAAAGGTCATCATCACATCCGCACGGGTTCGCTCGCCCTGCAGGTTCAGCACCGGCACATCATAGCTCACCTCAGCCTGGCCGATCCGGTATTGCCCGGCCGGCCGCGGGTCGATCAGCAACTCGATCAGCACGGTGCGCCCGCTGCCGGTCTCGAGTTCGCCGAGCGACACACTCACGTCGCGGTCGGAGACCGGCCGATAGCCTAGATTGCTGATCAGTGGAATGACCTGCCAGACCGCGCGAGGAGTAATACCCTGGACCAGTCGCAGCGTCAGCTGTGCATTGTGGATCGCGGTGGCCTGGGCGCGCTGCACCGTGTTCTGGAAGTAGTCGGCAATCTTATCGGGCTGGTCGATATAGTCGGCCGTGCCACTGGAGCGGTTGGCCATATCGATCAGCAGATCCTCGTTCCAATCCTTGCCGACGCCCAGCGCGGTAATTGGTACGCCCTGGCGGCCGGCCGCATCGGCCTGGATCAGGCACTCGTTTTCATTCTCGGTCTGGCCGTCGGTCAGCAAAACCAGACGCCGAATGGCGTTCGGATCGCCCTTTTCAATCTCGCGCAGGCCCTTCTCGACCGCCGGCGCGATCTTGGTGCCGCCGGCGTCGCGAATGCGGCTGATCTTATCCTGTATATCGCGCTGGCTGCTCACCGGCCCGGCCGGGATCAGCACCTCGGTACGATGATCGAAGATGACGACCGATGCGATATCTTGCGCGCTGAGCAGATCCAGTGCACGGGATGTCGCACGGCGCACGCGATCGATCTTCTCGCCCTTCATCGAGCCGCTACGGTCGAGGACGAAGCTGACGTTGACCGGCATCCGCACTTGCGCGACGACCTGGCTGGGTAGCGCTTCAATCAGCAGATAGGCGACCTGCGGGCTGCCTGTGATCGGCAAGAATGGTCGTGCCAGTGTTGCGCGAAGGTTGACCTCACCGGCCATGAGTGATACTCCTTTCAAAACCCCGGTTCAGAACAAAGAACAATGGCTTTCTCTGGGTGTATCTGATCTTGTTCTTTGTTCTCATTCTTTGTTCTCGTATCTGGTACGCTCGAAAGGCGCGCCGGGTTGCATCGGCGCGGCCAATACTATAAGTATAGCATACCAGAGCGTGTGAGACATATAGGACTTATTTTGCGGGGATCCCGTCCAAAACCTACGCCATACAGCGCAGTATGCCGATCACCAGCAACTTCTCGCGAAGATACAGCGTCCTTATCAACAACTGTCGCGTAAACGCGACAGCTTGCGCCTCAAGGTGACGCCAGCGGCGTCAGATCGGACACGATAGGCTGGTTGACACACAGCCCGCCAGCACCAGATCTACCAGCACTGGCATGGTACTTGGCCGCGATATTGCGGGCGCCATTCAGGTCAGCATTGAGCTGATAGCCACACTGCCGACAGATGAAGACACCCTGAGAGCGCCGGTTGTTGCGGGCAGTATGCCCGCAGCAGCTACATCTCTGCGAGGTATGTCGCGGATCGACCGCAACCACCGTACAGCCACGCTCCTCGGCCTTGTACGCGATGAAGCCCTTCAATTGGGCGAACGACCAAGAGTGCATGCGGCGCTTGGTTGTGGTCTTGCGCCGCGCTTTCGTGCGCTTTCTGATGTTCGTGAGGTTTTCCAGGACAATCGTACTACCGGGTTCGACCGATTGGACGATCTGCTTGCTCAGGACATGATCCGAGTCCCGGCGAAAGCGTGCCTGTGTGTGGCGCACGCGCCGCAAGTGGCGTTTGGCCGAACGGGTGCCTTTCTTTTGCAGCGCCCGCTTGAGCTTGAACAAGCGACCTTCAATCGCTTTCCAGGCACGCTTGCCCAGGAAGCGATTGCTGCTGGTAACAGCCGGGCGTGTCAGACCAAGATCGACGCCAACGACCTGATCGGTTGGGGTGATCTCAGGTGCGGGAACGGTCACGACCATGTGCAACCACCAGCGCCCGTCGCATTCAACCAGATCGGCAGTATCAGTCGGATACCCCGCGTATTTCGCGCTGTAATGAGGAACCGAGAAGCGGATGGTCTGCCGCCCACCGATAAGCGAAAGGCGTAGCGTGCGGCTCTCCCAATCGACTCGGTAGGTATGCAGGTTGTAGCGCGGCGGGCAGGCGTCTGCTTGCGGCACGGTCACCTTCCGCCCCGCCTTCCACAACGCCAGCGCACTTTTGACGGCCTCGGTTGCCTTGACGCGCGCCTGCACATGCAGGTCGCTGACCAGTGCGGGATAGTCGGCTTTGAGCGGGTAGTAGGTCGCGTGGTGCAGCTTCACGCCATTCGACAATTGTTCGCGCCAGCCGTAGGCGCACACGGCGTTGAAGACCGCCGTGAATTGGCGGCTCGTTTCCGCGAGTGCGCTAACCTGTGTGGACGAGGGTTTAAGTGCAATCCGTATTGTGCGCTTCATATCATTATCATATCATACACAACGTCTTTTGGTAATCCGAAGTGACGGCCCAGCACCTCCCCTGCCAACTCAAGTTGGCAGTCCTCGCGCGGTGGAACTGCGATACCAGATACGAAACGGGTTCTCTTTTATGGTACAATCAAGCACATGCTACCGCTACGGATCTACTGGTCATGTGGAAGGCGGTTCCAGCGCCACGACCTGCATGTTGCGACATGTTGTTCGCGATGTAGAATTTGGTGACTCGCCATGATCGCTCTACCCGAGCTCCTTGCTCCTGATACAATCGTTCCCGGCATGCGCGGCCAATACAAAATTCTTGGTCTGATTGGGCGCGGCGGCATGGGTGCGGTCTATCGCGCGCGGCGCATGTCCGATGGCGCGATCTGGGCGCTAAAAGAAATGCGCGCGCAGGCCGATGCGCCGGCCGGCGAAGCTGAAGAGAATCGCCGGCTGTTCGTGCAAGAGGCCGAGCTGCTGGAGTCGCTGCACTACCCGAACCTGCCGGTAGTAGCCGATCGCTTCGAGTATCAGGGCCGGCCAACAATGGTGATGGAGTTCGTGCCTGGCCAGACGCTCGAGGACCGCATGCGCGAGGCCAATGCGCCATTGTTGGAGCAGCAGGTGGTGAGCTACGGCATCCAAATCACGCGGGTGCTGCACTATCTGCATACCCGCCAGCCGCCGATTATATATCGCGACCTCAAGCCCTCGAATATTATGCTGACGCCCGACGGCGTGCTCAAGCTGATCGACTTTGGCGTGGCGCGCACGCATAAGCGCGGTAAGTCGAAGGATACGGTGGCGATGGGCTCGGCCGGCTACGCCCCGCCTGAGCAGTACGGCAAAGGGCAAACTGACGCGCGCTCCGATGTTTATGCGCTCGGGGCAACGTTGCTGCATATGCTGACGAATATGCCGCCGATCCCGCTGCAGACGCCGGCGCCGGGCAGCATTCGCAGGCTTAACCCGTCGGTAGACGATCGTACCGAAGGTGTGATCATGCGCGCGATGGCGCTCGATCCGAACGTGCGCTATCGCGACATGGCCGAGTTCGAGCAGGCGCTGGCCACCTGCCTCGACGCGCCGTATGTCGACCCGATCACCCGCGCGGCGCCGCCGCCGCCGGTGCAGCCCGCCACGCCCGCTATCGCGACGATCGTCCAGCCGCCATCCACGGTTGCGCCGCAAGTACAGCAGCCGGTGGTGACCAGCCCGGCGCTGCCGGCCGATGGCATTACCTGTAATCGCTGCGGGCGAGTGAATAAGGCCAGCGCGCGGTTTTGTGCCGGGTGCGGCGCGCCGCTGGGCGCACCGCCGGTCGCCCGCCTGCTGATTACTTCGCCGCGCGCGGCGTGGGAGCAGAAAATCGATCGGCTGCCACTGCGGATTGGGCGGCGCGACCCGCGCCAGAATCACTATCCCGAGCTGGACCTGGCCGAGCACGATCGCGGGATCGCCTCGCGCAATCACGCGCTGATCGAGCGCAACGGCGATTACTACACGCTGACCGATCTCGGTTCGACGAATGGCACGCTGCTGAACGGCAAGCACCTCGCGCCACGCCAGCCGCAGCGCCTGCGCCCCGGCGACCGAATCAAGATCGGCGAGGTCGAGATGGAGTTTCGCGGCAGCTAGACGCGAGGCTGGAGGCTAGCGGCTGGAGACTAGAACTTCTAGCCGCTAGCCTCAAGTCTCTCGTCTCTAGTCTCAAGGATTATGATACCACGAGCACTCATCCTCCGCGCCCCCGGAATTAATCGTGATGAAGATGCCGCCGCGGCGATCGAGCTGGCGGGCGGGCGGCCCGAGCGGGTTCATGTCAACCGCGTGGTCGAGGGCGCCGTGCGCCTGGCCGACTATGCAGTGCTGCTGATCCCAGGCGGTTTTTCGTACGGCGATCATTTGGGCGCCGGCAAGCTGCTGGCGGTCGATCTCATCCATCGGCTGGCGGAGCAACTGCGCGGCTTCGTCGCCGACGGCCGGCCGGTGATAGGAATCTGCAATGGGTTCCAGGTGTTGGTAAAAGCGGGTATCTTGCCTGGCACTGAGTCCGTCGTCCGTCGTCCGTCGTCCGTTGTAAGCAGCACAGACAACGGACAACTGACAACTGACAACCAACAAATTGCAACCCTCACGGACAACGCCTCCGGGCGATTCGAGTGCCGATGGGTGCATTTGGCCGCCGATTTGGCCAGCTGCTGTGTCTTTACTCAGGGCATCGAGCGGCCGATCGAGGTACCGGTGGCGCATGGCGAAGGGCGCTTTGTGGCGCTCGATGCCGCGTCGCTGGCGGCACTGCGCGCAGGCGGCCAAGTGGCGCTGCGCTACGTCGCCGCCGATGGCCGCCCGGCCGAGTATCCCGCCAACCCCAATGGCTCCGACGATGCGATTGCCGGCATATGCAACCAGCAGGGGAACGTGCTTGGCCTTATGCCGCACCCCGAAGACGCGGTGCTCCCACACCAGCACCCGCGCTGGACGCGCGAGCCCCGCCGCGCCGAGGGCGACGGCCTGGCGATCTTTCGCAATGCGGTGCGCTACGCCGCGTCGTTGTGATAGATGTTGTAACAATGCGAGGGGACATTGGACGCCGATACAGCCGCCGAGCGAACACTGGCCCCCGCACTTTTCGCCGAAGCCGCCGACCTCGCCACTCCCGCCGATCGGCTCGCGGAGCTGGCTCAGCATCCCCGGCTAACGCCGATCGTCGCCGCGAACCTCGCCGCACCCGCCGAGCTGCTACGCGAGATCGAGGCGCGCATCGTCGATATGGTGCCAATGCCAGTCGCCGCCGCGATTGCTTTAATGACCCACGGTACGCCGACGGTAACCTACCAGCACTACCGCGACCTTGGATTACGCGCCGATAACCCCACGCTGGCCGCGCTAGTAGCTAACCCCAACACACCGCCCGATACGCTGCTGCGCTTGTCCGGTGCGTTCCCGGCCGAATTCTGCGCAAACCCGGTCTTCCCGCTGCTACTGCTCGAGAATCCCAACCTGCCAGGCGAGTTGCCGTTGCCGACGGTGCGCAGTCTGCTGCGCTACGCCGGCGTGCCACGTGGCTTCCTCGAATGGTTGGTGGCCTATGGACTGCCGGAGGTCGCCGAGGCTGCGCATCTGCATGTCAATCTTGTGGGCGAGGCCGGCGGCGATTGGGCGGCGCTCGCGCAAGCGCAGATCTGGCGCCTGCCGATCGCGGAAAGCACCGAGCTGCTGCTGGAGTTGCTGGGCTTGGGCGCTGTGCCGGATTGGATGCTGGCGGCAATTGTAGCGGCGGGCGACAAGACGGTTCGCCAGGCGGTGGCGCGCAGCCCGCATGCGCTGAAGGGCGTACTCAAGCCATTCCGCCGTGCGGGGGCCAGCGCCGATCTCGCGAGCTATGCCACCCCCGACCCGGCGCTCCACCCGGCGGAGCTCGCATGGCTGGCCGCGGGCGGCACATATGCGCGCAAGCTCGCGGCGCGGCATCCGGGCACACCGCCCGAGCAACTCGAGCGGCTGGCCGGCGATCCCGATCGGGTGGTGCGCCAGTTTGTTGGGAAAAATAGCGCCGCTTCAATCGCGGCGCTCACGCGTTTGGCCGCTGACGCTGAAGCGGATGTGCGCCAGATGATCGCGCGGAACCCTGCCACACCGCCTGCGCTGCTGGAGCGGCTGGCCGCCGATGCGAAGAATGTGCGCTGGAACGTCGCGCGGCACCCGCGAACGCCAGTGGAAGCTCTGGAACGGCTCGCTGGCGATGCCGAGCGCGCGGTGCGCCAGGCAGTGGCCCGCAACCCTGCCACACCGCCCGCGCTGCTGGAGCGGTTGGTCGCAGATTCTCATCCAGCCGTGCGCGCTATGGTCGCGCGCAACCCGCGGACGCCAGACGCGGTCCGCGCGGCACTGCTGGCCGATCAAGCTGCGGCGAAGCGATCCCGCGCCGGACCTGAAGTTCAGCCCGCCGCGCTGTCATCGCAATTGCAGCCGGCTGCTGCCCCGGCGATCGATCTTGAGAATTGGAGCAGCCGCGACGTGGCGGCGCGGGCGCGCCTGGCCGCCACATCTGGCCTGACCGCTGCACTCTTGCGGCAGATGGCCGACGACGACCACCCGAACGTGCGCGCGGCGGTGGCGCGCAACCCCGATGTTTCGCCGGAGCTGCTGGCGTGGCTAGCCGACGACGACTCGCTGATAGTGCATCGCGCCGTGGCCGAGAACCAACAAACATCAATCGAACTGTTGGAGCGGTTTGCCCAAGACTATTCGTGGGCCAACGCGCGGGTGCGGCTGGCGGTGGTGGCGCACCCGCAGATCACGCCGGCGATTTTGGAGCGCTTGGCCGGCGATCTTTCGGTTGAGGTGCGCCGCGCAGTGATGAATCACCGGCTGACCGCGGCGAGCGCCCGCGCGCGCATCCTGGCCAGCTCGCTCGATATGTGTACACGCACCAGCGAGACGTTCTACCACACGCTGGCCCTGGCGAACCCTGCTGTGCCGCCGGAATATCTTGAAGCCCGCACCGGCGCACCCGAGTGGATCGAGCGCTTCGCGATTGCGCGCAATCCGCGTACGCCGCGCCTCCTGCTTGAACGGCTGGCGAACGACGGCAATCGGCTGGTGCGCGCCGCCGCCCACGCCGCCCTTACGCAGTTAAGAGTTGAGAGTTAAGAGTTGAAGGTAGTTGGCGACTCTTAACTCTCAACTCTTAACTTTGAACTCTTAACTTGATGGAGTGTGGATGAAGCCAAGCGATCTCGCCGAATACTTGAGCGGCCTAGTTCGCCATCAGCTCATGCTTAGCACCATGATCTGGGGTCCGCCGGGCATCGGCAAATCGAGCATTGTGGCGCAGACGGCCGAGCAGCATGGCTTGCGCTGCATCGACGTGCGGCTATCGCAGCTGGCGCCGACCGACTTGCGCGGACTGCCGGTGCCTGAGAACGGCGTTTCGCGCTGGTACCCACCCGAGTTTCTGCCGCAAGATGGCGCGGGCATCTTGTTTCTCGACGAGCTGAACCTGGCGCCGCCGGCGATGCAGGGGATGGCGCAACAGCTGATTCTCGATCGACGTGTCGGCTCGTATGTCGTGCCGGCGGGTTGGTTCATCTGGGCGGCCGGCAACCGCAAAGAAGATCGCGCCGCCGTGTTCGATATGCCCGCGCCACTGGCGAACCGCTTTCTACACCTGGAGGTCGAGCCCGATTTCGAGAGCTTTAAGGCCTACGCGCTCGAGGCCGGCGTGCACGAGCAGATCCTGGCGTTCCTGTCGTTTCGCACCACACTGCTGCACAAGCTCGACCCGCGCCAGCCGGCCTGGCCTTCGCCGCGTTCGTGGGTCATGGCTAGTAGTCTGCATGGCGTCGGCCTCGATATCGCGCCGGTGGTTGGGGTCGCCGCGGCGGCCGAGTTCAGCGCGTTTATCGAATTGTATCAGGCGCTGCCCGACCTTCAGCCAATCTTGCAGGGCGCGGGCAGCGCGATTGCATTCCCAATTGAGCCCTCGACGCGCTATGCCACGGTGATTGGGCTGACTGTGCGCGCGGCCAATGCCCAGGAGGCGCACCACACCTTCACCTGGCTGGCGAACACCGCCGCCGCTGAGTGGGTGCAGCTCTTCGCCGGCGATATTTTCCGGCGCATGCGCGCCAAAGGCCAGATGGGCGCGCTGGCGCAGCTGGTGACGAACGACAACCGGCTGCAGAGCTTTTTGAAGGATTACCAGCGCCTCATGGGGGTCTGATGATTATCTCGCCAATCGTCGCGCGACGGTACATATTAGGCCGCCAGGGGCTCTGGCCGGGCCGGCGCGCCAAGATTCTGTTCGACTTCGACTATATCTGGGAAGTGTACAAGCCGGCCGAGCGCCGCCGCTGGGGCTACTACGTGCTGCCGATCCTGTTTGGCCACGACCTCGTCGGCCGGATCGATCCCAAGCTCGATCGTAAGACAGCGACCTTACTGCTTCAAGGATTCTGGCTGGAAGATGAAAATACTGCGACTGATCCGGCGTTTGTCGTGGCGCTGGCGCGCGGCCTGGCCCGTTTTGCCGACTTCGTCGGCGCGCGGCGGATTGATATAGCCAAGATCGAGCCGGATGCCCTGCGGAAACAACTGCGCGAAGCAGGAGATACATTCGCATAAGATCATAATGTACGATTGACACACAGATCATCATCATGCCGCTCGACTCCGACATCGATCGCCTGATCAGCGCCGCGCTGCTGCGTCTGCGAATGCGCGCGCCGTTCTTCGCTACGCTGGCGCTGTTCGCACGCGTCGAGCCGACTGCCGAGGTAGCGGCTGCGGCGACCGACGGCTGGACGGTGTTTGTGAACCCTGATCACCTACGCTCGCTCGCGCTGCCGCAGCAGGACGAGCTTCTGCTGCACGAGGTGCTGCACGCCGCGCTGCTGCATGTGCCGCGCCGGGGCAATCGCGATCCCCAGCTCTGGAACATCGCCAGCGACATCGTGGTGAACGGACTGATCGCCGCGGTCGAGGGCGTGCAGCTGCCATCCAATGCCGTACGCGACCCGCGCCGCGAAAACTTGAGCGTCGAGGAGGTCTACGAGCTGCTGCTGCACGACCCGGCCCCGCCCCCGCTCGCGCGCCTCGATCTGCTCGATCGGCCCGGCGGCCATGCTGGTGAAGGCGGCGCCGAGAGCGACAGCATCGCGACCGGGCGTCAGGCCGCGCTGGAGGCGCACTGGCGCGACGCCCACCAGCACGCCGGCATCATCGCGCTGTCGGTGGCGCAGGGCAAGATGCCGGCCGGCCTGGCGCGCGAGCTGAGCATGCTCAACCCGGCGCGGCTCGATTGGCAGGCGCACTTATGGCGTTATGTCGTCCAAACGCCGACCGACTTTCAGGATTTCGATCGGCGCTTCATCGGGCGTGGGCTGTATCTCGAAGCGCTGGTGAGCGAGTCGGTGCGTGTGTTCGTCGCCGTCGACACCAGCGGCTCAGTCGACGACCGCCAGATTCGCGCGCTCGTGGCCGAGGTGCAAGGCATTCTCAGCGCCTACCCGCACGTGATCTGCGACCTATACTATGCCGACGCCGAGGCATATGGCCCTTACGAGCTGACCGCCCATGGCGATATTCCTCCGCCGGTCGGCGGCGGCGGCACCGACTTTCGCCCGTTTTTTGCGGCGGTGGCCGAGCGCTACAACCCGCACGAGCAGTCGGTGTGCGTGTACCTGACCGACGGCTATGGCTACGTCCCGGCTGAACCACCTGACATTCCGGTGCTGTGGGTCGTCACCGCAGGCGGCAAGTCGCTGGATGCATTTCCATTCGGTGAGGCGGTACGGCTGCTGGAGAGTTAAAAATTTCGAGTTTTAAGTTTTGAGTTAGATTGCACAACCAGCTGGTCACTGTGTCACCTTGTCACGAATCTGCGCCGCGATAGCTCATCTTTTGGTCAGCCAGCACGATCGAGTGTGGTATATCATTCTGGCTAGGTCAGCCCGACATCATGTAGTTATTTTTCGCTCTACGAGCGAAAAATAACTACAATAAAAAGGAAAGTACCGCTCTGCCGAAGGCTAAATGAGAACTTGATAAGTCACCACGTTATGACTTAGGAAGTAAGTATAAATATATGCTTTTAGCAATCTATACCGTAACCATGTTCCTCAGCGCATTGCTCCTGTTTATGGTGCAGCCGATGTTCGCCAAAATGGCACTGCCATTGCTGGGCGGCTCGCCGGCGGTGTGGAATACGGCAATGGTGTTCTACCAGGCCATGCTGCTGGGCGGCTATATCTACGCGCATGTCGCCACCAGATGGCTCGGCGCGCGGCGCCAAGCGGCTCTGCATCTGCTGGTGCTGCTGCTGCCGCTGCTAGTGCTGCCAATCGGCATTCCCAGCGGCTGGCTGCCGCCGACGCAGACTAACCCCGCGCCCTGGCTGCTGGCGCTGCTGTTTGTCGCGGTTGGCCTGCCATTCTTCGTGGTTTCGGCCAGCAGTCCAATGCTGCAAACCTGGTTCGCATCGACCAGGCACCGCGCGGCGGCCGACCCGTACTTCCTGTATGCGGCCAGCAATATCGGCAGCATGCTGGCGCTGTTGCTTTACCCAACGCTGATCGAGCCGACGCTGGGGCTCAGGCTCCAAAGTTGGATATGGGCCGCCGGGTACTTGGCGCTGGCGCTGATGATCGCGCTGTGTGCCGTGGCGCTTTGGCGCACGCCGGCCGGCGCCGCTGCCGCGCTGCGGGCGCCAGTCGCTGGCTCGGAACGACCAGAGCACCAGCCAAGAATCCGCGAAGGCACACGAAGAGACGCGAATAAGCCTCCTATTTTCGCGTCTCGTCGCGTAACTTCGCGGATCGGATCATCTGAAGTGGAATACTTGACCGATGCCCTAGGAGTGTGGCGTCGGCTGCGCTGGGTTGCGCTGGCGTTCGTCCCTTCGAGCCTGATGCTGAGCGTCACAACCTACCTCTCGACCAATATTGCGCCGATTCCGCTGCTGTGGGTTATTCCACTAGCGATCTATCTGCTCACATTTATCCTTGTATTTATGCGCAAGCCGCTGTTGCCGCATGTCGTTATGCGGCGTGCGCTGCCAATGCTGCTGCTGGTACTACTAATTACGCTGGTTGCTCAGGCGACCGAGCCAATTGGGCTACTGATCATCGTACACCTGGCAACCTTCTTCGTCGCCGCGATGGTCTGCCACGGCGCGATCGCGCGCGACCGCCCGGCCGCAACGCATCTCACCGAATTCTATTTATGGATGTCGGTCGGCGGCGTGCTCGGCGGCCTGTTCAATGCGCTGCTGGCGCCGCTGCTCTTCACAACAGTGCTTGAGTATCCGCTGGTGCTGGTGCTGGCCTGCTTGGTCCAGCCGCCCGAAGCGGCGACCCAGCTTGGCGCACGCGCGCGCCGGCTCGATCTGGGGCTGCCGATCGCGCTGGGGCTGCTCGTCGCCGCCTTAATCCTGGTCGCGCCGGTGGTTGGGCTGTCATCCGGGCCGGCGCGCCTGGGGCTCATGTTCGGCGTGCCGAGCCTGATCTGCTTCAGTTTCTCGCGTCGCCCGCTGCGCTTCGGCCTGGGTGTTGCGGCGATCTTGGCCGCCAGCGCGCTGTACACCAGCGACCAGGGACGCGTGCTGCATGCCGAGCGCAGCTTCTTTGGCATTCACCGCGTTCTGCTTGACACATCGGGCCAGTTTCATGTGTTGGCGCACGGCGGCACGCGCCATGGCATGCAAAGCCTCGACCCGGCTCGCCGCGACGAACCGCTGACCTACTATTATCCGAATGGGCCAATCGGGCAGTTCTTCGAAACGCGCATCAACACACAGCCGCAAGCGCGCGTGGCCGTGATTGGCCTGGGCGCAGGCTCGCTGGCCTGTTACAAACAACCCGAGCAGCAATGGACTTTTTATGAGATCGACACCAGTGTTGTGCGGATCGCTCGCACGCCGGAGTACTTCAGCTACCTGCGCGACTGCGCGCCCGATACAGCCATGGCGATCGGCGATGCGCGGCTCTCGCTGGCCAATGCGCCCGATCAGGGCTACGACCTGATTGTGCTCGACGCCTACAGCTCCGACTCGATTCCGGTTCACCTGATCACGCGCGAGGCGCTGGCGCTCTATCGCGCGAAGCTGGCGCCAGGTGGCGTGCTGGCCTTTCATATCTCAAATCTGTACCTCGATCTCAAACCTGTGCTGGGCAACCTGGCGGCCGATGCAGGACTCACTGCGCTCGCGCGCGATGATCTATCGCCCAATGCCAGCGACACAGCGCGCGGAAAATCAGCCTCGCAGTGGGCACTGATGGCGCTCTCGGCGAATGATTTCGGGCCGCTGGCAAGCGATCCGCGCTGGCACCCTCTCGCGCCGCAACCTAATAACACCGTGTGGACCGATAACTTTTCGAGCTTGCTCACCGTATTTCGCTGGCGCTAAAGTCATGAGAAATATCTACCAGGGTTGGGAAGTTCCCATAGAAACCGAAAGTTCCCGACTGGAAGCGCCGGGAACTTTCGGTTTCTATGGGAACTTTCGCTGCAATATTAGCCGCCGCTGGGACTAATTGGCGCGTCGACGAACCATTTCTTGCCAAGCTGCTCGAAGAAGCCCGCTTGCCGCAGATCCTCTAGCGCACGGTTGGCGGCGTCGCGCAATTGGTAGGCCTCGACCGGCACAGCCAGCGCGTATGGTTCCAGCGTTAGTGCCGGCCCGACGGTTTTCAGCCCCGGATAATGGCCCAGATTGACCAGCGCCGAGGCGTTGTCGACGATCGCCGCGTCGAGTGCGCCGCGCCGCAGATCGGCCAATACCTCCGCCGGGGTGTCGTAATTCGAGCGCAGGGTGATGCTGCTGTCGCCAGCGGCCAGCTTACGAGCAGAGGTATCGGCATCCGAGCCAAGCGGCGCGCCGATCGTCGTGCCGCGCAGATCTTCCTGCCCGGCGATCGGCGAAGCCTGGGGCACCACCAGCACCTGGCCGGCGTTGAAATAAAATGTCGAGAACCCGGCGCGCCAGCCCTGCTCGGGCGCGTACGGCAGCGCGGAGGCAGCGATGTCGGCCTTGTGATTGGCCAGGTCGTCGTAGATCGAGTCGAGGTTGCTGGCGACGAATTCGGCGCGCAGCCCAAGCTTTTGTGCGATCGCCTGCGCCAGATCGATATCGTAGCCGATTGGCTGCCCTTGCCGCACGCCCGAGAATGGATAATAGCCGAAATCGACCGCGACGCGCAGAGTTCCGCGCTGGCGTGCGGCCGCCCAGACCGGGTCGGGCCCCTGGCCGGCGACGTTCGCGCCAAGCTGCGTGATCGCCGCGAGCAGAGCATAGGCAAGCAGCAGCGCGGCCGCGGCGATATCCAGGCTGCGGCGCGGCCATGCATCCAAAATGGGTTTTCTCATCGTAATCTTATTCAAGTTCCTTGCGATTCAAGTTTCGATCAAGTATACTGCAGGTTAACAGAATGAGGAGTTACCCACCGTCGAACAACTCCGGCACACCCCGCGCAGCTACTCATGAGCGTGAGATCAACGTTGAGTTAGGATTATGACGATGGAAGAGACGCGTGAACCGCAGCAGCCGGCCGCCGCTCCACTGGTCTACCCAGCACAGCCGGTATATCCTGCCCCGCAGCCGCCCTACTACGCGCCTGCCCCCAAAATTGGTCGTTTCGTCCGCTTTCGCCGCCTGATGCGGCTATTACTACGCCGGCTGCTGTATGGCTCGGTTGTGGTTGGGCGAGTGATCCGGCCCTACGCCGGGTTTGTGGTTGCCATTATTGCGCTCTTAGGCGTGATCGGCTGGATGAGCTATCTGCTATGGGGGCCGAAAGATGCGCCAGCGGTATTCACACGGGCCGAGTCGCTGCCGCCGGCAAGTGCGATAGAAACCTTCATCAAAGGGCAGCAAAGCTTCAACGCCGATATGATGTGGGATGCCTACAGCACCGACTATCAGGCCTCGCAGCTTGCCAATGGCGCCTCGAAAGCCACACTGCAGGCGCAAGCCAACAGCCAGCGCACCATGGGCCTGCAATTTGTGCATTACGACTATATCGGCGGCGTAGAGGTCGACGACGGCAGCATGTATTTCTATTCGGTCGATCTCAAGCTGCGCGATCAGCAGGCGCGCTTACCAATGATCTTCCGGGCCGATGCCGATGGCAAGATTATCGGAATCGACTCGCCGCTGACGCGTAGTAGCGGCAATCAATAGCCGCGCTGAACCAGACAGATCTGTGCGATTTTACGATCTATTTCGATACATGGCTGGTATCGCACGCTCTCTACAACTTTAGAAACGGAGACTGTCTATGGCTCTGGAACCGTACCGACCGCCGTCCGATAATCGCTATCGCGATGAGCTCGATCGTGAGCTCGACAAGAAGATCGATACATTTTTCCATCGCTGGAATTGGAAGCTGGTGCGCTTTATCCGGCGTGCGGCGATTGTGGTGTTTGTGATCTGGCTGCTGATCAACATCATTCCCGCCGCGCTCAAGTTTGTGTCGAGCCAGCCGATGGGGCCGGTGATCTTGCAGGTGGTCAGTATGGCTGGCTACTTGTTCGTCTTCATCGGCTTCCAATTTGGCCTCATGTACTTTTTCATGGCGCGCACCCGGATCTACTGGGTCAAGCCCGGTGAGACCGGCGTCGGTTTCGCCGACTATAAGGGTAACCCCGAAGTCTTGGAGGCGGCCACGCGGATCGTTAAGCTGCTGAAAGGCGTGAAGGGTTTCAAGTCGATGGGCGGCGAGGTTACCCGCGGCGTGCTGTTGATCGGCCCGCCCGGCACCGGCAAGAGCTACCTGGCCCAGGCGATCTCCACCGAGGCCGGTGTGCCGTTTGGCTACCTCAGCGCACCTTCTCTTACGTCGGTCTGGATGGGCATGGGCAACATCAAGGTCATGATGCTGTATCGCAAGGCCCGCAAGCTCGCCCGTGAGTATGGCGCGTGTATCTTGTTCATCGACGAGATCGACGCGATTGGCGGTGCGCGCAGCGCCAGCATGATGGGCGGCGCTGGCGGGATGGGCATAAGCCCGGACAAATCGAACGGCGGCCGCGACAATGTCATGATGGGCATGGGCATGGGTATGGGCGGCAACAGCGGCCTGCTGAACGAACTGTTACTCCAGATGGACCCGCCGCCGCAGGAGACCAGCCAGATCGGCAAGGTATTGCGCTGGCTTGGCCTGCGCAAGAAGCGCGTCGAGATGCCGCCGGTGCTGACCATGGGCGCGACCAATATGGCCGAGACATTGGACGCCGCGCTGCTGCGCCCCGGCCGTTTCGATCGCAAGATCGTGGTCGAGGAGCCGGATGCCGATGGCCGTAAAGAAATTATTGAGTATTATCTCGATAAGGTCAAGCATGAGCCGATGCCAATGGATCGGATGATCTCCGACACAATTGGCTATACGCCGGTGGCGATTAAGTTCATTATCAACGAGGCGACTATCCACGCCCACTTCGAGGGGCGCCAGGCGATTACCTATTGGGATTTCACGCTCGCTCGTGAAATGCATGAGTGGGGCCTGCGCCAGCCGATCCGCGGTATGTCCTATGAGGAGCGCCGGCGGCTGGCGTATCACGAGGCCGGCCATGCATACGCGGCTGTCAAGCTACTACGCAAGGAGCGCCTAACCAAGGTGACGATTGTGCGGCATGGCAGCGCGCTTGGCTTCGCGGCATGGAAGCCCGAAGAAGAGATTCACACCCGTACCAAGGACGAGCTGCTCAATCGCTTGCAGATCTCGCTCGCAAGCCGCGCGGCCGAGGAGCTGTTCCTCAACATCCAAATGAGCGGCGTCACCGGCGACCTGCAGAGCGCAACTGGCCTCGCAGCCTACATGATCGGCGCCTATGGTATGGATAATAGCTTCTATTCGCATCTCGCATTTGGCGGCCAGGGCATGGGCCCCGATATGAAGCCGCGCGTCGAAGCGATTCTGAACGAGCAGTTCCGGATTGTGAAGAAGCTGCTCGAAAGTAACAAGGAAGCGGTGATCGCGATCGCCGAGGCGTTGATTCTGCGCAACGAGCTGACCGATATCGACGTGAACGAAATCCTGGCGCGTGTCGAGGCCGAGCACCCATTTGTCAATCCGCACCAGGCGCTCGAGGATCGCCCATTTGGTCTGCTGGGCGCGCGCGCGCTGCCGGAGCCGACCAGCCTTCGTCGCAGCGGTCGCCACAATGGGCACAACGGCAACGGCAAGTCGCCTGAGAAATTGCCGGAGATTACCGTGCCGAGCGCAGCTCAACCGCCGAGCAACCCCAACGCCGAGTTGGAGTCGCGCGATGAGCCAAGCGAGCCTCAGGAATAACTTGCTGGCGATACAATCGGTGGGGATTCGGGGGTGGCGAAGCCACCCCCGAATTTGTTTTTCTGGTGGATTGCCGGCTACACCTCGCACTTACCAGATTGCAAAATCGTCAGCACTTTCGGGCAGCTTGTACTTGCGCGCTCATATGGTTTCCGCTATATTAGCCCTATGCGCGCATTGATTACTGGTATCAATGGATTTGTCGGCGGCCATTTGGCCGAATACCTGCTCGCCATTGGCGGGTGGGATGTGTGGGGGCTGGCGCGCCAACCCAATATACGGTTGCGCCAGCTGCAAGGCAAAGTCGAGATCGTGGTCGCCGAGTTGGTCAGTCTCGAGCAGGTGATCGCTTCATTGGAGCGTGTCCACCCCGATGTCATTTTCCACCTCGCGGCGCAGTCGAATGTCCCACGATCGTTTGAGGATCCGGTGGGCACGCTGATGACCAACGTCTGTGCCGAACTGAATCTGTTTCAGGCCTTGCTGCGGCTGCATCAGAATCCGCTTGTTCTGGTCGCGACCAGTAACGAGATCTATGGGCAGGTACAACCGGAGAATCTGCCACTGAACGAAATGACGCCGCTCCAGCCGATCAGCCCGTACGCAGTGAGCAAGGCGACGCAGGATATGCTGGCCTATCAGTATCATATGAGCCATCGCCTGCGCACGATCCGAATGCGGCTGTTCAATCATATAGGGGCGCGCCAGAGCGAGCAATTCGTGGTATCGGCGTTTGCCGCACAAATCGCGCGGATCGAGGCTGGCCAGCAGGCGCCACTTATTCGAGTCGGCAACCTGGCTGCGGAGCGCGACTTCACCGATGTGCGCGATATTGCCTGTGCGTATGCGCTCGCTGCTCAACGAGGCCAGGTGCCGTGCGCCTACAATATCGGATCCGGACGTTGCGTCAGCGTGCGCTGGCTGCTCGACACCTTGCTGACGTTTAGCACCCACGATATCGCAATCGAGCCGGACCCCTCACGCATGCGGCCGGCCGACGTGCAGCGGGTGGTGAGCGATTACAGTTTATTTCATGAACATACCGATTGGGAGCCGCGCATACCGCTGGAACAAACGTTATTCGATGTATTGGAGTATTGGCGCAGTCAAGTTAAGAGTTATCAATGATGAGTTATGAGTTTTGAGTTTGGACGCACGGCTGGCGCGGTGAAAAATGTCGAGCATACATGGATCGCGTTTGGGCCGAAGGAGCGGTTCAGATTACGCAATACGCTGGCCTCTAGCGCTTGGGCACGTCGGTGACCTTTTTCAACACATCCTGATCGCCAATGCGCTTCTCGGCTGGAGCGCCTGGGTTCGATGCAGGCGGGCCTGCCGGTTTTGGCTCGGCCGGCCTTTGGGGTGGTGGTGTCACGCCACGGTTAAATAGCCCAACTGCTGCACGAACAATCACCATAATCGTGATGAGTCCCGCCACGGCGAGGAACAGCAGCGGCATACCGTCGTGAAAAAGCTTGGCGAGTGAATTAGCTTGGATCACCGCGGCAAAGCTGGGCTGTTTGGCGCTCGCGAAGCGCAGCAGGAAGCCGACAATAAGCACGCCGTTGATCAGCCCGAGCAGCGCGCCGGTGAGGCGCTGTGGAACTGACCGATCTTTGACACGATTCAGTAGAATGCCGCCGCCGTATCCGACGACCAACGCGCTCCACAAGAACACAGCATAATATACATAAAACGTGATACGTTGCACATCGCCGTTGACGAATCGGCTGGCCAGGCTGATACCCCACTGATCGCCCCAGAAATTGACCAGGATGGCGCCGACGAGCGTGCCAAGCAACGCAAGCAGGCTGCGCCGCAGATCGCGCACATAGCCGACGAATCCAAGTACAGCCAGTACCAGCCCAATAACAACCGTAAGTGCGAGCGCCATGGCCGCGATCCTTTCGTATGCATATGGTACGTATTATTGTAGCACAAAAGACTGCCACGGCTTATACGAATTCTAAAAGCACTCCGTAGATCGCCGGACGCAAAACGCAATACGCAGGTTGGGATGCTTTGAAAACGCCAAGTCCCGGAGAGAAAAATAGTTGACAATCTGGGTATACATGGCTATAATGCCGAGCGTGCAGGCCGAGGTGGCGGAATTGGCAGACGCGCATGGTTGAGGGCCATGTGCCCGCAAGGGCATAAGGGTTCAAGTCCCTTCCTCGGCACCACACGGGCGATTAGCTCAGTTGGTAGAGCGCCTCGCTTACACCGAGGTTGTCGGCGGTTCGAGTCCGTCATCGCCCACCAGGATGAGATTGCAGATTGAATATCTCGCAATCTGCAATCTGCAATCTGCAATCCGGTAGGCCAGGGTAGCTCAGTTGGTAGAGCGCGTGTCTGAAAAACACGAGGTCACCGGATCGTGCCCGGTCCCTGGCACCAGCAAAGCGGCCCGCCTTCTAGGCTGGTCGCTTTGACTTTTATGATTGAGATGCGCTCCGCGGGCAACCACGTGAGTAATTTGCAAAATCCCGGATGCTATGCTATAATCTGGCGCGTGGCCGTGCGGGAGTGGCTCAGTTGGTAGAGCGGCACCTTGCCAAGGTGCAGGTCGCGGGTTCGAACCCCGTCTCCCGCTCCAAAGTTATTCTCGAGTAGCCCATAGCGAACCACAGACACTCTGTTGCCGGCGTAAACGACAAGAATGTCTTGGTAACTCAACGGGCCAACTACAGAAGTCAGGTGCTAAAGCTTGCGAGGCGGCACCTGGCTTTTGCGTTGGCGGTCGAACGCTTCCACCGAATCTCGGTAGAGGCGTATCCGCCCGCGTGCCGAAGGCGTCTTGCGATAGCCTTCGATCGTTCCCAAGGAAAACCACCGCACCACGGTATCTTCCGAGATGTCGAGATACGCCGCGGCCTCTTTGGGAGACATAGTCAGGCGGTCCTGCTGCACGCGTCCCCCCTTTCTGCACTACTGGCGGATAGTGCGGAAATTGTACCACGCGGGCGACCGGAGTCAAATCGCCGATATACTCCCGAGAAAGGCGCTGGCACCAATCAGCTGCACCCGGTGCAGCTCAGTCAGATCCGGCGGCTCGAGCTTCGCCGCCAGGTGCCGGATCACGGCCTCTGGCACTGGCGCCGCTGCGATAAAAGGCGCGTCGCGCAGCAAGGTCTGGCGACGCGTAGTCACGAGAAAGCTGCCGGTGTGCGTGTCGAGCATGTCGAATACCATGAAGTAGTGTGGGAGATCGGTGTAGAAGATCGAGTGCTTGGCGTAGCGCCACTCGCCGTACAGGCGGTGTCGGGGATGTGTTCCAGCACCTCGAGCATGGTCAGCACGTCGAAGGTGCGGTCGTCGAATGGCAGATCAGTTGCGACCCCGACGATCGCAATTCAGTACACCAGCGCGCAGCAACCGGTCGTGCTGCGCGGCGTCGGCGACGAGACCTATACCTACGTGGCCATGCCGATGACCCTATAGCGCTGTACTAGCGTGTCAACCAGGCGTATGGATGTTCCACGAAGTGCTTGATACGCTTCAGGAACCGCCCGGCAGGCGCGCCATCCACCACTCGATGGTCAAAGCTCAGGCTCAACGCCATCATCTTGCGCACCGCGACAGTCCCCGCCTGCTCGTCGATCACGACCGGCCGCGCGACGATCCGGCCAACGCCCAGAATCGCGCACTCCGGCAGGTTGATGATCGGCGTGAAAGCGTCGATCTCATACATGCCCAGGTTAGTGATCGTGAACGTACCGCCACGCAAATCGTCGGGCACTGCTTTGCCTGCGCGTGCCTGCGCGATCAGTTGGGCCGATACGGCTGCGATCTGCTGCACTGATTTGGTGTGCGCGTCGCGCACCACTGGCACCAGCAGCCCGTGCTCGGTGTCTACTGCGATACCAATATGTACCGCCGGGTGCTGAACGATCCGGTCCTCGTCTAACGAGGCGTTCAACCCAGGATGTTCCACAAGCGCGAGCGCAACCAGCCGAACGAGCAGGTCGGTATACGACGGCGCGGCCATATCCGTTGCCGCCATGTCGCCGACGATGCGCCCGCGTAGCTGCGCCAGCTCGGTCGCATCCGCTTCCGTCGTGAGCGTGACTGAGGCGGCGGTATGCGCGCTCTCGGCCATGCGCGTGGCAGTGATTCGGCGCACGCCGCTGATCGGCAGCATTTGATCCGACACGGCTGGAGCAATGGCAGGCACGGCCGCAGGCGTCCGCGCGCGCGCCGCCTGCTCAACCTCGGATCGCTCGATCCTGCGCGCAGTCTGGCCGGCCGCAAGCTGATCGAGATCGACGCCCAGCTCCTCGGCCATCCGGCGTGCCAGCGGGGTAGCGCGCACCCGGCCGGTCGCTGGCTGCGCCGCCAAGGCATGGATATCGCGCTCGACGATTCGGCCAGTCCGGCCGCTGCCAGTGAGCTTGGCCCAGTCGACGCCCAGTTCGCTCGCCACTCGCCGCGCCCGTGGGCTAATCGCCGGCCCGCGCCGGCGCGTGTTCGTTGTCCGTAGTTGGTTGTCCGTCGCCTGTCGTCCGTTCTGGGTTCTGAGCTCTGGGTTCTGGGTTCTCGGTTCTTGGTCCGCCTCGAATGGCGCTCGCTCGCCCGGCTGCACCAGGTAGCCCAGCACTGCCCCGACCGGAAGTGTGCTGCCAGAACGCGGTCCATCAGGTGCGATCCGCAGAATTCCTTGCTCGAACGACTCGACTTCGACGGTCGCTTTGTCGCTCTCGATCGTGAAGAGCAGATCGCCAGATTGGACCGACTCGCCATCCCGCTTGAGCCATTCGACGAAAACCCCTTCTTCCATGGTCCATCCAAGTCGAGGCAAGACTATTTCAACCGCCATGGGCTACTCCTTCCGAGAACAAAGAATAAAGAACAAAGACTCGCCTCAAACGGCACATTGTTCTTTGTTCCTTATTCTTTGTTCTCGAGTCATTCGGCTAGCAGATCGCGGATGGCCTGAACGATAGTTTGCGTGTTCGGCACGATGGCGGCCTCGAGCGGCGGGCTGTAGGGCGTTGGTGCGTGCGCCCCGTTCAGCCGGCGTACTGGCGCGTCGAGGTCATCGAACGCCAGATCGATCACCTGCGCGGCGATCTCGGCTCCAACCCCAAATGGCCCAAAGGTCTCGTCAACCACCAATAACCGGCCGGTCTTGTGCACCGACTCGAGGATCGTGTTGATGTCGAGCGGCGCGATCGTGCGCGGGTCGATCACCTCGACTGAGATACCCTCGGCGGCCAGCTGTTCGGCGGCTTCGAGCGTTTTGCGCACCATCAGGGCCAGCGCGACGACCGTGACATCTTTGCCCTCGTGCGCGATCGCCGCCTGTCCGAAGGGCAAGTAGTATTCTTCCTCGGGCACCATGCCTTTGGTATTGAGCAGTGACTTATGTTCGAGGAACAGCACCGGATCGTCGCTGCGAATCGCCGTCTTGAACAGCCCCTTGGCATCGTAGGGCGTAGTCGGAACTGCAACGCGCAGGCCTGGGATATTGGCAAAGATTGAGTAGTAACTGCCCGAATGATGCGTTGCGGCGGAATTGCCGATCCCAATCGCGCCGCGTAGCACCAGCGGCATTTTGAGCCGGCCGCTACTCATATACTGGATCTTGGCGGCTTGGTTGAACAGCTCGCCGATCGAGTCGAGGATAAAATCGACGAACATAAAGTCGACAATTGGGCGCGTGCCGGTCATTGCTGCCCCGGTACACAGGCCGACAAACCCACGTTCGCTAATCGGCGTGTCGCACAGCCGCATAGGGCCATACTTCTCATACAGGCCAAGGGTGGTGTTGAAGTTGCCACCGCGCGCGCCGATGCCTTCGCCGACGACGAAGATGCTCGGGTCGCGCGCCATCTCTTCCTCCAGGCCCTCGCGGGCGGCAGTAGTATATGTGAGCTCACGCATCTAGGTCTCCATATAGAACGTATGCAGTTAGGACTATCTGCTTTCGGCAGAGCTATAGACATAATCGGAAGCGGTCGCCGGATCGGGATAGGGGCTATTCTTGGCAAACTCGTACGCGTCAGCGATCAGCGCCTGGATCTCGGCCTCGACGCTCGACAGCTCGTCCGCGCTCGCCCACTCACGAGCGGTCATGGTTGTGTGGAGCAGCTGGATTGGGTCACGGCTCTTCCAAGCATCGACCTCCTCGAGCGTCCGGTAGCTGCCGTCGCGCATGCCCTCGGCGTGCGGCCGGGTGCGGTAGGTTTTGCACTCGATCAAGGTCGGGCCGCCGCCGGATCGCGCCCGCTGCAGTGCCTCGCCGGCCGCCTCGTAAACCGCCAGCACATCGTTGCCGTCCACCGCCACGCCGGGGATGCCATAGCCAGCGGCGCGCTGGGCCACGTCGGTGTTGCGGCTGGCATAGGAAAACGGCACTTCGGTTGCGTACATGTTGTTCTCGCAGACGAACAGTGCGGGCAGATCCCAGATTGCGGCCATATTCAGCCCCTCGTGGAAGGCGCCATTGTTCGATGCGCCATCGCCGAAAAAGGCCACGCCAACTCGATCGGTGCCAAGTAGCTTAAAACTATAGCCGGCGCCGGCGGCCTGCAAGATGCATGGGCCGACGATCCCGCTGGTGCCCATCATGCCGACCTCCGGCGCGAACAGATGCATGCTGCCGCCGCGCCCCTGTGAGCAGCCGGTCGCACGCCCGAATAGCTCAGCGATCACCGCGTGGGGCGTCACGCCCTTTGCCAGCGCATGGCCGTGGCCGCGATGGGTGCTGAAGACCGCATCATCGTGCCGCAAGTGCGCGCAGACACCCACCGCCACTGCCTCTTGCCCGATGTAGGTATGGCAGGCGCCGTGGATCAGCCCGGCTTGATACGCCTTGGCTAGCTGCTCCTCACAACGGCGAATCACTAACATCTGACGGTACAGGTTGAGCAGCGTGGCTTGGTCGAGTTGCGTATCGAGCTGATGTATCATAGTGTGGGTTACTCCTACGTGAGATTAGACTGCATCCCCGGCATGCCCGGGTACGAGCCGCCAGAATTCTTGGCCAGGTTGCCGCCGTCCATTGGTATGATCGCACCGGTGATCCACGCCGACGCGTCGGAGGCTAGGAAGATCGCCAGCCCTTTGATATCATCGGGCTGGCCGAAGCGCCCGGCCGGGATGCCGCGCAGGAATACGTCGGCCAGGCCCGGGGTCTGCTTGATGCGCTCCTCCAGGCCGGCGTTCATCACCTGGGCCGGCAGGATGGCGTTCACGCGCACGCCGCGGCTGCTCCAGTGGGTACTTAACTCGCGGGTGAGCTGCACGACGGCGGCCATGCCCATGCCGTAGGCTGCCTGGCCGCGCCCCAGCGATGTTACACCGCCGATCGAGCCGATGTTGATGATGCTGCCGCGACCGGCCCGCAGCATGCGCTGGCCGGCCAGCTGGCACGCGCGGAAACGCGCGACCACCAGGCCGTGGATCACGTACTGTATCTCGGAGATTGGCGTTTCTTCAGGCTGCGACATGGAGCCGGGGCCGTAGACGTTGCCCTGGACGTCGATCCGGCCGTACTCGCGGTCGACCAGCTCGAACAGCGAGTCAAGCGCGTCCAGATCAGTGATGTCGCAGGTGACTGGGATAGCGCGCCGGCCAAGCGTTTCGATCTCCCCTGCAGTGCCCTCCAGCCCTTCCGTGTTGATGTCCGCCAGCACCAGGTTTGCGCCCACTTCGGCGAAGGCGAGTGCCATGGCGCGTCCCATACCGCTGGCCGCGCCCGAAACAAGTGCGACCCGACCACTCAAGTCAAATAATGGATGTGTCATAGCATTAAATCCCCCACTCGAAGCGCGACAGTATCTCTGGCCCGCTCTCGGTCACCAGCACCATCTTCTCCGAACGCGCGCCGAACGACCCGCCCGGCCCCTCGTACACGCCCGGCTCAACCGCGAATACCATGCCGGCCTGGATGGGCGTGGTATCGTAGGGCACCAGGCGCGGCAGCTCATTGACCACCACACCAATCTGATGCCCGGCGTAGTGCGCCGAGGTCAAGCCGTGCCGCTGGAAGGCAGCCTCGGCCGCGTGCCAGGCGTCGGCGGCGCGCGCCCCTGGACGCAACGTGGCCATGGCCGCCTCACAGGCATCCTGCGAGGCGCGGGCGTACTTCTTCTGCTGGGCGGTCGGCGCGACAGCGCCGATTACATGCGCGTTCGTGCAGTCCGACCAGTAGCCGTCGATGCGTTGGCTGATATCCATCAGCGCCGCATCGCCCGGCTCGGTCACACGGTCGCGCGGCCCGCCGGGGTAGGCGACCACGCAGGTGCGCGGCCCGGTGACCAGCTCGCCGGTTACCGGGACATCATGGCCGACAGCCTGATACATACGGCTGGTCAGCTCAGCCCACATCGCGAACTCGCTGCGCCCGGCCGTGCGCACCAGTTCGGCCAGGGTCCGGTGGCCAATGTCGCAGATCTGCGCCGCGCGGCGCAGCAACCCGATCTCGCGCTTGGTCTTGATCAGGCGCGCTTGCTGGAGCGCAGGGCCGGCGTCTATTAGCTCAAGCCGTGGGAACTCGGCCGCGAGCAGCGCGCTGAGCGCGTGCGGCATGGTGCGAAACTCGACTCCCAGCCGCGCCGCGCCGCGCCCCAGCCCAGCCTGGAGCAGCGCCTCGCGCGCACGCGCCAGGAACGATGCTTGCGAATCCGTGGCGCTGAAACTATCGAAGGTGTCAAATGCCAGCAGCTCACCCAGGCACGACTGCTCGCGCGCGGCCGCCGTGCCGCCATCCGGCACGATCAGGCAGCCCGCGGGAGCCGCACGGCCACACAGTGCCAGCGGCACGCCATAGGACATCTCGGCGCCCGCGCCGATCGGCACCGGCACCTCGTAGCCGCTGACGTAGGTCACATTCGCCAGCGACGACAGCAATGCCGCATCACAGCGGTTTGCCTCGAGCGCTTCATTCGCGCGTCCCAGCTCGTGGTTGGTATGGCCCTCGGACATAGATACTCCTCTAGTTTTGCTCCTTTGTCTCGCTGGTGTTATGCACACACCGGGCTATCTGCGTTCCAGCGATTGAACGGTCCCATGCCCTCCGTCGCTAGCGTATGGCGGGCTGCGTGCCAAAGGCGCGCCCATTCCGCCGGATCGCGCAGCTCAGTCTCGGGGTTCGCGCGGCTGCGGGCGATGAAACCGGGAAAAGAGCTGCGGCCGGTCGGCTGGCCGATTGGGTTGTAGCGCAGGTCGAAGCTCCAGCGGATGTTGTCGCTGTGGTTGGCGTGCGAGGCGTGGACCGTCAATTTATGCATTAAGAGCGCATCCCCACGTCGCATTGGCAGGGATCTCGCCTTGCCGGTGAGCAGCTTCCCAGGGATACGCAGACCAGCGGGGTTCGGGCAGTGGTCGAGCAAGCCCTGGCGGTGGCTCTGCGGCCAGACCACCAGGCAACCATTCTCCACCGTGGCGTCCCACAGCGGAAACCACACAGTGAGCATGTCGGTCTGATCGGCTTCGGGCAGGACGACGCCATTATCCTGATGCACTGGTGTTTTGCCGAGCTGGATCCGACCTTCGGCGTCCAAAGGTGTTAAATGTTCCGGCGGTTTCAGGCGCACATGTTGGACCGGGTTGGAATAGATCTCCGGCCCGATGATCGACTCGACCGCGTCGAGCAGTTTTTCGTTGCGCATCATGGCGAAGACCGCCGGGCCAACCCAGAATGGTGTATCCTCGCGCACATCGGCCTGGGGCAGCGAGAAGTCGAAATACTGGGCATGTACCGTCCCGCTCTCTTTGTAGATTTCGATCAGCCGCCGGCCAAAGGGCAGCTCGGCGTAGGTGGAAGAAATCTTCGCTTGGGCATACAGTCTGTCGGCAAGCGTATCCAGTACTCTTTCGTACTCCGCGATAATCGGATCGATGTCTGCTTTCACGTCGAACATATTCTCGACGAGCAGATAGCCCTGGTGGTGAAACTGCTCCACCTGTACTTTGGTCAACGATGCCACGAATGCACCTCCTTCAAACTGAACGGCGATCAGCGCGCGATGATTTCGTTCACCGGGCAGCGCGGCCGCTCCCCGCGCAGCACCCGGACTACCTCCTCAGACGCGCGCACCCGCACGTCGTGGTTCGCGTCTTCAGAATACCAGCCGGTGTGTGGCGTAATTATGATTCGCGGCTCGTGGAGCAGCGGGTGATCGGGTGCCGGCGGTTCGACAGTCAGCACGTCGAGCGCGGCGCCGGCGATCTGCCCAGATTGGACTGCATTCAGCAGTGCCTCTTCGTCGACCAGCCCACCGCGCGCAGTGTTGATGACAAACGCGGTCGGCTTCATCAACGCCAGCGCTTGCGCGTCGAGGAAGCGCCGGTTCGCGTCGGTTAGCGGCACGTGCAGCGAGAGGTAATCCGATTCACGCAGCAATGTCTCGCGATCGACCGGTCGCGCGCCGCCGCCGGCGATGACCTGATCATCGAGAAACGGGTCGTGCACGATAATCTCGAGCCCCAGCCCGCGCGCCTTGGCCGCAACCGCCTGGCCGATCCGGCCGAAGCCGAGCAGGCCGAGCGTCTGGCCGCGCAGCCGCCGGCGTGGCGCGATCACCTGGTGGGTCCAAGATCCGGCGCGCGTGGACTCGACCAGCCAGGGGATGCCGCGCGCGTGAGCCAGCAGCAGGCCAACCGCGTGCGATGAGACCTCGTCAACCGAGTAATCCGGCACGTAGGCCACCCAGATGCCGCGTGCCGTCGCGGCTGGGATATCGATCGCGTCGAGGCCGGTTCCAACTCGGCTGATCACGCGGCAGCGCTCGAGACTCGCGATGAGATCGGCTGGAATCTTCTGGATCGTGACCATGATTGCGTCGGCCTGGCGGGCAGCCGCCAGCGCCTCCGGCGTGTCGAAATTACCGAATTGAACAATATTGGCGTCGAGTGCTTGCAGAATCTCCCGTTCGACCGAGGAATCGCTGAAACTCTCGTAGGCAATCAGCACATTGAATGACATAGCTCTCCCTCTCGCTTTTCCTTTTCCAGCCTAGACAATGTTTCCCTGAGCAGCAATCAGCTTAGCAGTTGGGGAGGTTCGGAGACACAATCGGTGGGCACACCGATAATGGAACGTGTAAGCTGACAGAATGATTAAGTTATCCCTTGACAGCGCCGGCGGTAAGACCGGCGACGATGTAGCGCTGCATGATCAGATAGAACAACACCGGTAGAATCGAGAAAATAAGACCTGCGGCCATGTACTGTTCCACCGGCGTAAACCCGGTGGCCTTCAGCGTGGTCAGGCCCACCGAGGCAGGTTGAAATTCCGCACTGGATAGCATGATCACGGCGAACAGGAACTCGTTCCATGCCGAGAAGAACGACACTACGGCGACCGCTACTAGTCCTGGCGCCGAAAGAGGCAGGACGATTTTCCACAGCACGCTCATTTCCGTGCAACCGTCGACTACCGCGGCATCCAGGCACTCCGATGGAACCGTGTCGAACACGCCCTTCAGAATCCAGATGCAGATCGGCAGGGCGAACGCGGTATCGACCAGCGAGAGCGCCGGCAAGCTATCCAGCATATTCAACCGGCGGTAAATGATATACAGCGGGATGACAATCAGAATTTCCGGCAGCATCTGGGTGATCAGCAGGAACAGGCCGAACAAGGAGCGCCCCCGCCAGCGCAGACTGGAAAGCGCATAGGCGCCAAGCACCGTCAGCGCCATGCACAGCAGCATGGTCATGATCGCAATCAGAAATGAATTCCGGAGCCAGAGCGCGATCGGGTGATTCGCAAATAGCTCGGCAAACTGATAGAACGTAATTTCCTGGGGAAACAGCGGTGGCGGATAGTGCAGGGTGTACTTGCTTGGCTGGAAGGTGCTGACCAGCATCCAGTAGATCGGGAAGATCGTCAGCAGCGACACCACGGTAACCGTGATATACAGCACGATCTTGCCGAGCGTGCGCCCCAGTTTCGCTTTCGTGTATGTCGTTCTCGTGCTTACCGCAATATTCGCCATATCAAGCATACTCCTGCTCGCGGCGCGACTGTAGAATGATGAAGAAAAACGTAATTACCAGCGAGACGATGAATCCCGCCACGCCGAATGCGGTAGCGTACGAATAATCGTAGAAGCGGAAGGCTGTATTGAAGATCCGCATCACAATCGTCTCAGTGGCCCCAGAGGGTCCCCCGCCGGTCATCAGATAGATAATGGTGAATTGTTTGAACGAAAAGATCGAGGCAAGCACCACCAGCAGCTCCAGCGTTGTGCTGATGCTTGGAACGGTGATGTGCCAGAACAATTGCAGCGGGCTGGCGCCATCGACCTTGGCTGCATCATAGAGTTCCTGGGGCACCGCTTGCAGCGCCGCCAGGATCACCAAACTGTAAAAAGGAAAAGCTTTCCAGGAGGAGATCAGCACTACCCAGCCCATCGCCAGCGAAGGCACCTGCAGCCACTGCGGGTTTTCGGTGAGATTAGGCAGCAGGCGGGCCAGGATGTTGACCACGCCGAATTGGGGGCTGAGGATCCAGACGAAGATCATGACCACCGGCACCTCGGGAAAGGCCCACGGCAGCATCAGCATCGCGCGCGCAAGCGACCGGAAGCGAAAATCGCGGTTGAAGAGCAGCGCGGTGAACAGGCCGGCGCCAATCGCAACAATGATCACCAGTACGGTGAATATCAGTGTGGTCTGCATCACCTTCCAGAATTCGGGGTCGCTGAGCATGCGCTGGTAGTTGGCCAGCCCAACCCAGGTGGGCGCACTATTGGCAGCCAGTTCGATCTGCTGGAAGCTGCCATAGACCCCCTGGGCGATCGGATACACGATTAGCGCGATCTCATACAGGACGATCGGCAGCGCCAATGCGTAGGGCAACAAGCGAAGACGCCGGCGAGCACGCGGGCGGGTCTTCGCCGAGTTCATGCGGTCTTCCGCGCCGCTGGCGTCTGCTATCGAGCTCATAGTTCGAATGGCCTCCTGGGTGATCGTGAATCGGAGTATGTCCGGTACTTCCCGTGATTAGTTTTTCGTTTTTGCGCTCTACGAGTGCAAAAACGAAAAACTAACGACTTACGCATCCCTATGTTAAGTCCTATATTATTTGATACGCTGAGCCAGCGCCTCCGCTTCCTTCTGGGCGCCTGCCATGGCATCCTCGACCGACATGCCTGCGTTGAGCACTTTGGCGAAGTTCGTGATCACGATCTGACCGAACTCCTGGAAGTTATAGACGAAATCGCCGACGACGTCGAACGGGGTCACATAGGTAACGCCAGAGTAACCCGGCTTCAGCCACTCCAGCTTGTCGAGGTATTCCTTGCGCGCCGCCGACGGCTGCGCGAAAATCACATCCTCACAGCCTTCGACCATACGCCGGTAGTTGTCGGGCTTGTACATATAGGTCACAAATTCCATCGCGGCATCCTTGACGTTGGAAGCCTTGTTGATCATCATCGGGTGGATGCGCGCGATCGACTTATTGCTCGCCCACGGGATGGGCGCGCTGCGCAGCTGGGGATAGAGATCCGGGAACAATGGCTTTAAGCCGCCCACGGCCGCCGAGACAAACAGCCCTTGCGCGGTTGCGCCGGTGCCGAACAGGCGCTGCCCGGTGGCGCCATCGGCGCCCTGCGGGAAGGCCACATCGTACATCTGCTTAAACAGCTTAAGCCCCTTGATGATCGGGTCCGAGGTCAACAGCGGGGTCTTGCCTTTGGCCCATACGCCATCGTAGGGCATGGCCCACTCCTCCAACTGAAACCAGAAATCTGACGCCTCGCTGACCAGATGGTTCGCCCAGAGTCCATATTGCTGCTTGTCGCGGTTGGTCAATGCCTTGCTCACCTCCACCCACTCCTCCGGCGTCTTGGCAGGGGTGATTTTGGCGTCGTCGTAGCGCTTCTTGTTGTAGAGGATGCCGAAAGCCACCGTCACCATGTCCAGGCCGTAGATGTGACCGTCCTTGCGCATGGCGTCGTGGGCCGAGCTCAGGTCGGTGATGTTGTTGCGGGTCAGCACGTCGTCGAGCGGGTACAGCAGGTCGCCCTTGATCAGGCGCGGCGCCAGCTCGGGCGTGGCTTGCAGGATATCACCGTCGAGCTTGCCGGATTGTGCCGCCACGATCGTCTTGGTGGTGTAGGCGTCGAACGGAATGTTCTCTGGCTTGACCTCGATGTCTTTCTGCGAGTCGTTGAACTCCTTGATGAAGGCGTTCCAGGTCTTGCCGCGGTTGCCTTCCTCGAACCACCAGGACAGGTAGCGGACCGTCTGCTTCGTTCCGGTCGACGCGGCCGGCGCCGCGGCGCCGGTAGCCGCCGCGCCGCCGGGCGTCGCTGGGGCCCCGCCACCGCAAGCGGCAAGTATGCTGCTGAACGCCACCGCCCCGCCAACACGCAGGAAATCACGCCGTGTCATTCGCGCCAGTCCTTGGTTCTGCTTTGCCGAGTCATTGCTGGACATCTGCATCCTCCTTTGGGTATTATATAAGACAAACTGCCAACCTTATGAAACATCGTTGATCGGCGATTGAACAACGATGGTTGTGGCCTGCCTTGAGCGCTGTGCTTATTCCTGCTTGGGCGGGCGCACCGAGCCGCCATCATTGATTGAGAGGTTGCCCCCATCCTTTTGAATCCCTGCGCAAACGCCGATCTTATCAGCGCCCGCCAGTTGCGGCGCGCACTTTTGGCAACACATCTTCCAGCACCATCCCAATCACATCAGGGTCGGGCAGCTCCGGGATGATGGTCATGAAGTAAGAAGCGCCCGCAGCCGCGAAGGCCTGCATCTGATCGGCTACCTGCTCCGGCGTGCCAACCAGCGCGTTCTCGCGGGTCCATTTGCCCGCGCCCTGCCGCAGCGCCTCCGCCTCGGTTCTTGCCACAATCACGCGCCCCCACCACGTCGGGCGGATGCTGGCCGGGTCGCGCCCGATCTGTTCGCACGCAGCGCGCAAGGCGCGCACGCGATCGGCATAGTACTCCAGCGTGATTTCAGTCATATTCCACCAGTCGGCGTAGCGCGCAGCGATGTTCAGCAGGCGCTTACCCGAGCCGCCAATCAGGATCGGCGGGATCGGGCTAGGCTTGGGCTCCAAATAGGCATCCCGCACACGATAATGTGCGCCCTCAAACGTCACCGGGCCCGATTGTGTCCATAGCCGACGCATGATTTCCAGTGTATCCTCCAGCTGCGCGAGGCGCACCGGCGCAGGCGGAAACGGAAAGTTATAGGCATGGTATTCATCCTCTTTCCAGCCCGCACCGATGCCCAGAATCAACCGTCCTTCGGTCAGAACTTGCAGCGTGGCAGCCATCTTCGCCAACAATGCTGGGTTCCGATAGCCCTGGCCCAACACCATGGTACCAATCTTGAAATCCGGCCAGCGCGCGGCCATAAAACTGAGCGTCGTCCAGGCTTCCATTGTCGGCGTGTCGCCCCAAAAGAAGTGGTCGCTAATCCACAAACTCTCGAAATCGCGCGCCAGCTGCGGAATGCTGGTGTCCAGAGTCGACATCCACTGCTGCATCTGTGCCGCCGACGGCCGAGACGGCATGCCCAATCCAAAACTTATACTCAACCGAGTCACCCCTATTGCCCTACAAACAAGGATTCCTCAAGCCGCGCCAGCGACCGTGCCACCTGCTGCACATGCACCAGCTCTGCTCCCTTGAGCGGCTGAATCGGTGGAAGTGGATCGCCTACCGCCACGCCCACAGCGTTCAGCGCCGCTTTCACCACGGCGATAATATGGGTCGTTTGCAGCTCCGCAGGGTATGGTCCAAACTCAAGCCGGACGAACTCGGTAAGTCGCGACCACAGGGCGCGTGCTTCTTCCAGCCGACCTTTCCGCACCAGTTCGAAGATCCGCACGGTGAGTCGGGGGAACACTATCGGCGATCCGGAAATCCAGCCATCCACGCCGGCACACAGTGCTTCAAATGCACTGGCATCATGCCCGATGAACACCGCGCACGAGTCGCCGACCCGCAGCTTCAGATCGCGGGCGAGGCTTGGATCGCGCTGAGAAATCTTGGCAGAAGCCAGTACACCTTCTTCCACGAGCTGCACCATTGTTTCCAGACTGAGCTGCACACCGGTTGTCTGGGGGTGGTAGATCATGATCGGCTTCGTCACGGCATCGCGGAGCCTGCGAAAATGATCGGCAACGTCTTGCTGCAACGGCTGCATGAGCCACGGAACCAGCACCATGAAGCCATCTGCGCCTTCAGCCTCGGCCCATTTGCTCAAGCGGATCGTGTCTCGCGTGGAATAGCAGCCAGTGCCCGCATAGACCGGGATACGCTTGGCGCTCGCCTGAATGCCAAGCGCGATAATCTGCTGGCGCTCCTCATACGTCAGGCCAACAAATTCGCCGCCACTCCCGCCGGGACACAGCCCATGCGCCCCAGAATCCACCAGCCGCTGGATATGGCGTCGCGTTGCTGGTATATCGATGCCATCCTCGGTCATTACTGTTACTGTTGGTGCAAAAACACCACTTATCATAAAAACCCTCCGCCTTTTGGCCACACTCTAATCTCGCTCCGCCAGCGGAAATCGCGGGATGACGGTTGGGTTGACGATGTTCTCGTGCGGCGGCCAGCGCCCGCTCAAAATATCAACAATATTCTCGATCGCCGTCGTGCGGATGTCTTCACCGGCTTGCACCGACCCAGCCGCCACATGCGGCGTCAGAATGACGTTCTCCATGTCGGTGAGTGGGTGCAGGCGCGGCGGAAGCTGCTCGGCGAAAACATCAATCATTTCAAACGTGTCGATCCCCGCACCGCCCAGCCGTCCCTGCCGGAGCGCATCAATCAGCGCCGGCTCATCCACCAGTGCGCCGCGCGAGGTGTTGATCAGGCATGCGGTCGGCTTCATTTTTTGCAGCGCCGCGCTATCGATCATGTGATAAGTGGCTGCACTGAGCGGAAGATGCAGCGACAGATAGTCCGATTCGCGTAAGATCGTGTCCAAATCGGTCATGATCACGCCGAGCGCATCTGCCTCGTCGGTGGGCGCGCGTTTATTGTTGCGCGTCGCTAAGACGCGCATGCCAAAGCCACGCGCGCGTCGTGCCGTATGCACCGCGCTTCTGCCAAAGCCCACCAGCCCGAGCGTACATGCGCTTACCCGCTGGTTGCTGCCAACTGCACGGCGGGCGCGTATAACATCGCCTTCGGCCATGGCGTGCTGCGCCACGGTCAGCTTGCGCGCCAGGCTCAGCAGCATCGCCATAGCATGATCGGCTTGCTCTTCCACGCAAAAATAGGGTGTGTTCGCCACCACGATACCCAGCTCGGTGGCGCGCGCTACATCAATTTTGTCGGTGCCGGCGCCCATGCGTGCGATCGCCCGGCATTGGGTCATGGCTTCCACCACGCAGCCCGGCAATTTGGTGCCGACAAGGGCAAGAATATCGGCGTCTCTCACCAGCGGAATCAACTCATCCGGATGTTCGGCATCCACCACAGTCACCGGCAAGCCCTGTGCGGCAAAATCGCGCAGCTCGGCTTCGCTGGCGGAGAAAATCGGCGCAGTTAATCGTACAATCTTGTATTGAGAGAACCTGGCGATTGTATCCATGACGAGATGTGGGTCATCCTTTCGTTGATCCTGAGGTGATGCCACTGACAAAGCGATCGGTAAAGAGTAGATACAGAATGGCAACTGGAATCGAAGACAGGGTGGCGGCTGCCATCAGCGGCCCCCAAGAGAAATAGTCGCCGCCGGCGAACGCGCCGATGACGCCGTTCGTCAGCATCTTGTTTTGATCTCCACTCACAAAAGCGATCGAGTAGAGCAACTCGTTCCACGAGGCCGTGAACGAGAAAATAGCTGCGGTGATGATACCGGGCAACGCCATCGGCAATGTAATGCGCACGATCGCGCCAACTCGGCTGGCGCCATCGATCATCGCGCACTCTTCAGGCTCGTGCGGAACATTGGCGAAGTAGCCGCTCAGCAGCCAGGTGCAAAATGGGATCAGATTGGTTGGGTAGGTAATCATCAACGCTGGCAAGCCACCCAGCAGACCCCAATCCTTAAGAATTTGCGCAAGTGGAACGAAAAGAAAATTTTTGGGTGCGAGATACGTAATGAACACCAGTGTCCCGGCCAATGCCGCGCCACGAAAGCGCAACCGTGCAATCGCAAAGCCGGCCATCACCGATACAATCACCGAGGCGATTGTTGTGACTGCCGAGACAAGGAATGTATTCCAGAACCAGATGAAATAGCGCGGCGTCTGGAACAATGTTGCGTAGTTGTCAAGGCTCGGGTTTTTTGGCACCAGGAAATTGCCGCTGAAGTCGTAAATTTCAACTTCAAATTTGAGTGAAGTGAGGAAGCCCCAGTAGAACGGGAAAAGAAAGATGACAATCACCGCACCCAACAGGAAATAGAACGGCACCGATCTGCGAGCGCTACGTGCGAATCGCGAGACATTCTTTGCAGTTAGTCCTGTTATGCGGGCGCTCTGTGCGAATCGCGAGATATTCATCAGAGTTAGTCCTGTTGTCGTCGGCGCACGCTAATGAGCGAGGCGATGACCAGCAAAATCAATATTGGAAACATAGTCATTGTCACCGCCGCCCCGAGTCCGATCAAGCCCGACGACAGCGACAGGGTATAAGCAGTGAGCGAGAACAACGTGGTCGCGTCGTTGGGCCCGCCGTGAGTGAGCAGAAATGGAAGGTCGAAATCGCCCAGGGTGCCAATAGTCGAAATCAGCATCACAACAATGACGACCGGTAGAATCGCCGGAAATGTAATCCGCCAAAACGAGACCCATGCCGACGCGCCATCAATTTTGCTAGCTTCAATAATCTCGGTATTAACCGACTGAATTGCGGCAAGGAAAGTAATTCCAAAAAACGGAACGCCACGCCACACATTGACGAAGATCAGCGAAGCCATCGCCCAGCGCTCATCGCGCAAAAATGGGATGGGTTGTGAGAGCAAACCAAGCTTGTTGACCAATACCTCGTTGACAATGCTAAAAGTCGGGTGAAAGATCCACGACCAGATCATAGTGCTGAACACCGTCGGCATGATCCATGGCAACAGCAGCATAGCCTTAACCACGCGCTGCCCGATAAATGGACGGTTGAGCATGGTGGCGAGCGCGAGCCCGCCGAAGAATTTTAGGACGAGCGCACACACCGTGTATACGAGCGAGTTATTCACCGTCTTCCAGAACAGGCTTGTGCTGAGTAACTTCGCATAGTTCTCAAGTCCGGTGAAGCTGGCGGGCGCGCCGATTTGCTTGTCGGTAAAGCTGAGATAGATCGCGTATACAAACGGATAAGCCATCATCACAGCCAAAAATATGAATCCCGGACCGAGCAGGATATAGCCCAACGAACTATCCTTGTGTAACAGCCTGGAGATGAATGCTCCCGAAGAGCGGGACGGTAAGCCACGTGTCCAATGCATTGGTTTCTCCAGCACGAAAAATGTCATTGCCATAGGCAAAGCATTCGGGGTACGCACAACCGCGCCGAATGCTTTGCCGGTGCCGACCGGTGAATTAGGCAAGCAGCTTGAGGTCCTCGATATCCTTCAGGACTCCATCGAGCGCACCCTTGGCGTTGCCCGTCGAAAGGGCCTGGGAGAACAGCTTGCCGATAATGATCTTGTCTTGCATGAGCGCGGCAAGTTTGGTCTGATTGGGCAGCGCATATCCTGCGGGCAGTGCCAGCTTGAACATTTCCTTGGCGATCGCGAGCTTGGGATCACTTGGCCAGATCGGCTCGTTCTCATATTTAGGCAGCAGCGGCAGGATGTAGCCCTGACCGGCCTTGTAGAACGCGCTGAAGTTCTTGATCGAGAGGAACTGCCTCATGAGGTCCTTGGCAGCATCCAGATCAGCGCCCTGCGTATGGTTGAGGATGCCCCACCAGGGCAGTTGCCCATAGCCAAAGCGGCCACCCGGACCCTTCGGCGGCAGGGCATGGTTCATGCCGGCGGCGATGTCTGGGTTTTTCTGCTTCGCGGGCAGGTAGATCGTGTTGACGTTGGCCGTCATCGAGAGCTTGCCGGCCAGAAAAGCGGCATTGTTCGCGCCGTCGTCGTAGCCCACTTCACCCGGATCGCCGGCCTCATTGTGCAGCTGGATACAAAATTCGAGCGCAGCCAGGGTCTCCTTGCTGTCGAGCGCCAGCGAACCATCCGGATTGAATTCCTTGCCGCCAAAGGCCCAAAGCATCAGGCGCGGCACCGCGTTGCCATCGCCACCGGCCTGGTCGGAGAGGGTCAAGCCGAAGGGTCGGCCCTTAGCCTTGAGTTTCTTGCCGACAGCGAGCGCATCCTCCCAGGTATCCGGGAAGGTGTCGAGGCCCTCTTCCTTGAACCAATCCTGGCGATAGTTGATGAACCAGTTATGCTGGCCGATCGGCGCACCTAACCATTTGCCATCAAAGACCATCTGGTAGGGCCCGGCGGGCAAATAGCCGCCGCCCTCGCTGCTCAGGCCGTCAACAATGTCGCTGACGTCGGTCAGGGCTTTGGAGAAGATCGCCGGCGGCGAGCTATACTGAATGATGTTTGCCCCGCTCTTGGTCTCGATCGCGGTCTGAATTTTCGGCAGTGCTTGGGCATCCCGCTCAAACGTCATCGTGACATTGTTCTGCTTGGCCCAGTCGTTGGCGAATGTATCGATCACTGTATCAAGCTCGGGTAGGAACGACCACGGACCACCCAGGAACTTGACCGTAGCACCCTTCAACGTGGCTGGTGCTGCCGTGGTTGGAGCGGAGGCGCCGCTGTCGGGCGTCGCCGGGGCTCCACCGCCGCACGCGGCGAGCACGCTGCCCAGCATTGTCAGTCCACCGATTCGTAGGAAATCGCGACGCGTCATTCGCGTCTGTCCTGGGTTTTCGCTCGCCAGATCTTTCGTGGACATCTGCATCCTCCTTGTTGCGTGAGACGATGTGCCTATCTGATGAAACATCGTTGATCGATACTTGGCCAACGATGATCGTAGTGGCCTTATTGCTATACCGCCAGGACTTATCCCAAGCCGCGAGTGGTGCGGGCCAGTTTAGCGGCCGCCGAACCAGCCCGCACCACTCGTTACAGCAGAAACCCCTCGCCCACGCCGAGCAGCTTGACCTCGCCGGCGCCGCCGAGCCGCCGGTAGGTGTCAACCAGCAGTTGGGGGTCGAGCGTGGCTTGCTCGCCGCCGCTGAAATCCTTCCAAAGCACATGGTGCATTGGCACCACCGTGCGTGCGCCGATCTGCCAGGCCAGCAGCGCGGCCTCGTGCGCATTCATATTGCCGCCGGCCCCGTTGATCACCAGCATGCACACATCGATCGGGTGGGCCTTGTCATAGGCCAGCGCGCGCAGCCGCAAATCGTACTCCGTATCGCCGCTGTGGTAGACCCGCTTCCCATCAAAATCGAGCAGCAGACCGATCGCGTCGTCGGTCTCCCAGCCCGGAACATTGGCCAGATGGCGTGCCGCGACGGCGGTGATCGTCACGTCGTGGAAGGTCTGAGTTTCTCCGATGCTCAGGCCGGCAACGCGCTCGCGTGGCACCAACCAGCCGAGCAGCCGCGCCACGCACGACGGGGGTCCCATAAATCGCGTCTGGCTGTGGCGCGCGACGATCGGTAGCCCCTGCGGGTCAAGATGATCCTCGTGCCAGTGAGTGGCGATCAGCAAGTCAGGGCGCGCCTCCTCAGCACTGATCGGCGCTGGAAAAGCGCGCTCGACGCCAAAGATCTCCGCCACGCAGTTCGAGAAATACGGATCGACATAGATCTGTGTGCCGGCCGCAGTCTTGAACACAAACCCGGTGCCGCCCAGCCACCAGGCCATCACGTGGCCAGTGGGCACCTGCATCTGGGCGATTGTCTGCGCCAACGAAGCCATCGGTTATCCCTTCGATCCATCATGGCGGTGCTGCTCGTCGGAGATCTCGATATGCACATCGGGCCGCTGTAGTACCTCTTCGCGAAGCGCGGTTCCTAAACCGGGACGCTCCGGCAAGCTCAGCATGCCCTCCGAGATCGGCATCCGCTCGGTCATCACGTCGTTGTACCAGCCCTCGTAGTAGGCGCGCACGGTTTCCATAATCATAGCGTTGGGAATGTGCAGCATCAGATGTGCGGCCGACCAGAGCGCCACCGGGCCGATCGTATCGTGGCTGGTGATTGGCAGATAATAGGTATCGGCCAGCGAGCAGATCTTGCGCGTCTCGCTGATCCCGCCAGTCCAAGCCATATCCGGCATAATGATGTCGGCGGCGCGCTGCTCGACCACCTGGCGGAAGCCAAAGCGCGTAAACAGCCGTTCGCTGACGCATAGTGGCACGGTCGTCTCGGTTTTCAGACGCGCGTAGGACTCGATATTGTCCGGCGGCATAATCTCTTCGAGCCACAGCACATCGTAAGGCTCCAGCGCGCGGGCGATCTTGATCGACTCGGGCAGGTTCCAGCGGGCGTGCCCTTCGATCGCGATTTCCATCTTGTCGCCGACTGCCTCGCGAATATCGGCGACAACCTTCAGACCTTTTTGCAAGTTTTCTTTGCTGAGATAATGCCCGACTGGCCCAACCGCGCTGGCGCCGGCGCGACTGCCGACCGGCCCACCCAGCGAGATGCCGAACTGGTCGAAGGGCCAGACCTTCATCGCCGTAATGCCATTAGCGAGCAACTCTTCGGCCAGCGCCCCGGCGCGGCCTTCGAACCAGGCGTGAAAATCCTGGTGCGGCCCATGACTGACGCAGGTGTTGTAGATCCGAATACGATCGCGGCTGCGCCCGCCAAGCAGATGGTAGATCGGCTGGCCGTCGTACTGGCCGAGAATGTCCCACAGCGCCACATCCACGGCGCTGATCGCCCGCGTTTCGCTACCGCCGTAGCCGAAAAAGTTGACCGTCGAGAACATATTGTGCCAGTGCTGCTCAATGTCGAAGGGACTACGGCCGATCAGCAGCGTTGCGAAGATGTCGTGGATGACTGCGCTGACGGCGCGCGGGACGTAGAAGGTCTCGCCGAGGCCGATCAAGCCGGCATCGGTATGGATGCGCAACCACATCGTATTGGGCTGCTCGTCAATCCAGATCGTCTCGAGGCGGGTAATTTTCATCCGAACCTCTCTGTACGGAAGCTAACTTGTGACATTGCAAACTGATAATTGCTAATTGATAACTGTTAACAATAGGGGGTGCAACGAATACTACTTGAAAAGGGGTTAAATGTCAAGCGTCTGATTTTCGTAATTTACTGCTTGACAACGTCATGGTTTTGAAGTATAGTTCCGCCATCCCATTGTTAACAGTTAGCAATCGACAAAAAGTATGGATACAGATTTGCCAACCAGCATAGCACCGCTTCCACTGACGCCTGCCGTAAAGCGCAGCCTGGCAGATGATGTGGTCGATCGACTGCGTGACGCTATTTTCCACGGCAGCTTTAAACCTGGCGAGCCACTACGTGAAGAGCAACTCGCCGCGATGCTCGATGTCAGCCGCGGCCCGATACGCGAGGCGCTCGTGCAGCTTGAGCGCGAAGGCCTCGTGCTCGTCCGTCGGCATCGCGGCGCTACGGTAGCGCGGCTCTCGCGCGGCGACCTCGAGGATGTCTACAGCCTGCGGCTTGCGCTCGAGCGGCTGGCGGTGCAGCGCGCCGCACGCTATGCCACCGACCAGGACTTTCTGGCAATGGAAGCGGTGCTGGCGGCCTTCGATATCGCGCTCTCGCGCGGCCCATCCGAGAAAGAGGTCGCCGAACTTGACGTCCGCTTCCATGACCTGATCTACAAGGCCGCCCGCCACCAGCGCCTGTACCACTGCTGGGCCAATCTTAAATCGCAGATCTATATCTTTCTGCTGTCGCGCAACGTCGCGGACCCCGATTTCCGTGAGATCACCGTCAAGTCACACGCCGCCCTCCTCGAAGCACTTCGTACGCGTGACGAAACGCGTGCCACCACCGAGATCGAAGATCACCTACGCGGCGCTTACGACCGCGTGGTACGCGGCTATAGCGCCGCCGAGACGGATTCCGAGTGACGCATTGCAGAAAGGATATGTGTGGACAGCGAGCGTTTTCTGGTTACCGGTGCGCTGGGCTGTATTGGCGCTTGGACGGTCAAGCGGCTGGTGGATACCGGTGTGCCGGTGTGGACCTATGATCTCCCGGGCAGCGATCACCGGCTGCGGCTGGTGCTGCGCGACGAGCAACTATCGAGCGTGACGCAAATCGCCGGCGACATTACCGATCAGGCCGCATTCGAGCGGGCGGTGGCCGGCAACGACATTACCCATATTATCCACCTGGCCGGTCTCCAGGTTCCGTTCGTTCGCGCTGACCCAGTGCAGGGCGCGCGCGTCAACGTCGTCGGCACCACAATCGTCTTCGAGACGGTCAAGCGCCATGCCGGCCAGGTGCGCGGGCTGGCGTACGCCAGCTCGTTTGGCGTCTACGGCGCCGCCGACCTCTACCCGCCTGGCCCGCTTGCCCATGACGCGCCACTGCACCCACCAACACTCTATGGTGTCTTCAAACAGGCGAATGAAGGCACCGCCCGGATCTATTGGCAAGAGCACGGCGTACGGAGCATTGGCCTGCGCCCGTACATTGTCTACGGTCCAGGGCGCGACCAGGGTATGACCTCGACGCCGACCAAGGCGATGCTCGCGGCTGCGATCGGGCGCGCCTACCACATCTCGCTCGGCGGGCGGGCCGTGTTCCAGCATGCCGACGACGCGGCCGACGTATTTATCCGCGCCGCCAGGGCCACGAGCGATGGCGCACCGGTCTACAACCTGGGCGGCAGCGAGTGTTCGATGGCCGAAGTCGTCGCCGCGATCGAGGCCGCCGCGCCGGATATGGCCGGCAAGATCACCTTTGAGGCCACCCTGCTGCCGAACCCGGCGTCGGTCGACAGCCGCGCGCTCGACGCGGCGATCGGCCCGACGCATTGGGTTGCGCTGGCTGACGGAGTGCGACAAACCGTCGAGCACTTCCGCGCCGCGGCTCAGGCTGGCCGGATGAACGTCGAGCGAGCAATTGCCTGATACCACAAGAGAGGAGTAGACACACGCCATGAAGCTTGTGACGTTTATGCGCGACGGCGTGACGGGGTTGGGCGCGCTGATACGGCGCGAAGGCCGTGATGTCGTCGTCGATTTTCACAAGGCCGCGCCGCGCCTGCCGAACGACATGATTGCCTTCTTGAGCAATGGCGACGAAACCCGCGCACTGGCGGAGCAAGCGCTGATCAACCCGCCGTCCGAGGCTTTGCTGGATCGCAATGCTGTGCGGCTCACCGCGCCAATCCCGCGCCCCGGCAAGATTATCTGTATTGGGTTGAACTACCGCGACCACGCTGCCGAGTCGAGCCAGCCCGTGCCGGAGTACCCGACCGTCTTCGCCAAATACGCCAACTGCGTGATTGGCCCGGGCGAGCCGATTGTCATCCCACGCGTGACCAGCCAGGTCGACTACGAGGGCGAGTTAGCCGTCGTGATTGGCCGGCGCGCCCGTGATGTTTCCCAGGATGCGGCGCTTAGCTACGTCGCCGGTTATGCACCGTTCAACGATGTGAGCGCGCGTGACTACCAGATGCGCACCAGCCAGTGGACGATCGGCAAGACCTTCGACACCTTTGGTCCGTTCGGGCCGGCGCTTGTCACGGCTGACGAAGTTGCCGATCCGCATAACTTGGATCTACGCGTCACCATTGGCGACGAGATCTTACAGAGCTCGAACACACGCCACCTGATCTTCAGAATTCCCCAGTTGATCGCCTACCTCAGTGCGGTGATGACGCTCGAACCAGGTGACGTGATCGCTACGGGCACACCCGCCGGTGTGGGCGGAGCGCGCCAGCCACAGCGCTGGCTGCGGGATGGCGAGATGGTGCGGGTGGAGATCAGCGGATTAGGGACTTTGGAGAATCCGGTCGTAGCGAGCGACTGATTCTGAAATTGACTGCAGAGCAGTTTAGCCTCACCTACAATCTGAAATTCGTGGCCAGTTTTTCTGCGCTCAGCAAGCAGTCCGTCACATAGTAGCCCGCGGGCGCGAGCCGCAAAGCCGATTGCCCGACCAGCCATGGGCTGGTGGCGGGATTGTCGACGTGTCTTCCGAACAAGCACTGAAATCCGAAAGGCTCACTATCAAATGATCATCAACACCGTCAAACGGCGTATGCTGGCCGGCCAGCCGGGGATTGGCGCGACTGTTGGGCTAGGGTCGCCGACCGCGGCCGGGCTGCTGGCGCGCGCCGGTTTTGATTTTGTGCTGGTCGACTACCAGCATGGCGAATGGGATGATGGTGCGGCGCTGGCAGCCTTTCGCAGCATCTCGCTCCACGGCGCGATTGCGATGGCGCGCGTGCGCCAGAACGATTTTTACACGATCGGGCGGGTTCTTGATCGCGGTGCATTAGGTATTGTCGTGCCGATGGTCAATTCAGTGGCCCAGGCCCAGGCTGCGGCGCTGGCTGTCCGCTATCCGCCGCTGGGCGGCCGGTCGTTTGGTGGATCATTGGCGCTGCATTATGGCACCGATTTCGATACATGGATTAACGACGAGATCTTCCTGGCCGTCCAGATTGAGTCGGCTCCGGCGGTTGAGCGTGCCGAGGAGATACTGTCGGTGGAGGGTGTCGATGGCTGCTGGATTGGACCAAGCGACTTGGCCCGCTCAATGGGAGTAGCCCAGAATACGCCCGCCCATACCGACGCCATACTGCATGTGCTCGATGCCTGCCGCCGGACCAACAAAATCGCGGGAATCTCCGCTGCGGATGCCGCCGATGCCCAGCGCTGGATCGCACACGGGCTACGGTTTGTGACAGCCGGCGGCGATGGCGCGATGGTCGCCAGCGGTGCCCATGAGACATTGCGCTATTTGGGGCGCCTTTCCTAGCAAGACGAACAGGGCGTGGTCTTGGAGTATGTCAGTACATAGGAGTATGTTCATGTCACTGTACACCATCATCCTCACAGATTTCGGTGAACCCGATTGGGATCTGGAATTACAGGTGCTGCACGCGTCTGGGCTGGATCTCAATCTGATTCGCCTGCAAACCAAGGCGCCCGAGCAACTGATACCCCAGGTAGCCACCGCCGATGCATTGATCGTCCAATGGGCCAACATCAATGGCAAGGTCATCGAAGCGATGCGACACTGCAAGGTGATATCGCGTTACGGCATCGGCGTCGACATGATCGACCTAGCGGCTGCCAGCGAGCGCGGCATTATCGTGGCCAACGTCCACGATTATTGTATCGAAGAAGTCAGCACGCAAACGATCGGTTTCATTATCGCTCTCAACCGCCATATCGTGCGCATGAACGACCATGTGCGCGCTGGCAGGTGGGGAGTTGCACCCGCCCCATATGGCCCGCCGCACCGCTTGAACGGCCAGACGCTCGGCATCATCGGGCTGGGCAATATTGGCCGCGTGGTGGCGCAGAAGGCCGGATGCCTGGGACTCAAACTGCTGGCGTATGATCCCTATTCCAATCGGGAATCGCTGGCTGGGCTTGGCGTGGAACTCGTCGGGCTGGAGGAACTGTTGCGCAGGTCGGATTATGTGTCGATCCACTGCCCGTTGGTCGAGGAAACCCGTAAGTTGATTGGTGCGACCCAATTGGCCATGATGAAGCCGGATGCCTACTTGATCAATATGGCTCGCGGCCCGATCATCGATCAAGCGGCGCTGTACAATGCTCTGGCTGATAATGTGATTGCCGGCGCGGCCCTAGATGTGCTGGAGCAAGAGCCGCCCGATTCTAGCGAGCCGCTGCTGCAACTGGCCAATGTGATCATCACGCCTCACGCGTCGAGCTGGAGCCGCGAGTCGCTCATCCAGTTGCGGCGCGGCACGGCTCAGAACGTGGTAGACGTGCTCCAAGACCGTCTCCCGCGCTCCGTCGTCAATCGCAAGGCGCTTGGGTTGTAGCCGTTGCACGTGTGGCCGCCAATGGCTCACGGCGCATGCGCTGGCCCAGCGCTTCCGCCGGATGGATCGCAGCACGCCCGGTCAGGTTGCCGATCTGCCGGCGGCAGCTCACTCTCGCCGCGATCACCACAGCATCCGCTACGGCGCGTACGGCTGGGATGAGCGCCCGCTCGGCCATGGCGCGGCTGAGCGCATCGTGCTCGGCCTCATACCCGAATGATCCCGCCATCCCGCAGCAACTCGGGTCTACCTCATGAACGGCATAGCCACCCAGCGTCAAGGCCGCATGGGCCGTCGACGTGCCCGCCAGCACCTTCTGATGGCAATGGCCCTGCAGCAGGGTTCGCTATCTGGGCCGTAGCTCCAGCATCACCTGTTCCGCGAGCAGCCGCTTTGTTTCGATGTCGTTTCCGCTGACACTCGCAAGAAAATATTGCGCCCCGGCGTCGATCAGCGCCTGGTAGTGGGCGACTGCCGCGCGTGGTGTGCCGACGAACGGCATGTAGCGCTCCCTCGGGTTCAGCCGAATGCCGGACATCTTGGCCTCAACCGCGCTTTGGGTCTCAGCCAGCACCAGCAGCGGTGTGTAATAGCTGCGCAGAATCGAATCATACGGCCGCCCCACGGCCTCACAGTGGCGGCGCAACGCCTGGTACTTGCGCTGCACATCTTTAAGCGCAAAGGCGCTTCCGGTCCACTCGTGCGCGCCGAAGTTCGACATGTCGGCAAACTGCGCTACCTACTTGAGTGTGACGCGCTCGCCCCCGCCGGCGAGCAGGATCGGGATGTGCGGCTGCTGTACTGGCGGTGGCACGATCTTCGCGTTGGTCACTTGAAAGTGCTTGCCGTGGTAGCTGAATGGCTCAGCGCCCCATAGGCCCTGGATGATCGCGATAGCTTCTTCGAGCGCTTCCTGTCGCTCGCGCGTGCTCGGAAACGGGATGTGAAGCTGCACGAACTCCTCGGTGTCGTCGCCAATGCCGATGCCGAGCACAAGCCGCCCGTTGCTCAGCCGGTCCACGTCGGTCGCCATCCGCGCGATCATCGCTGGACTGTGATAGTAGATACAGCTGACGAATGAGAGCAGGCGGATCGTTTTGGTTCCCGTCGCCAGGGCGGCTAGGGTTGTCCAACAGTCCGATATACGTGTGGGATGGTCATTGGCCCAAACTGCGTCAAATCCAAGTTCCTCGGCCTGCTGCGCGAACTCAAGGCGTTGCGACCACTCCGGGAACGCGCCGCCGCTGATGGCGAAGCGGATCTTGTCGCGCCCCGCGGCAACCCAGGGGTGTGCCGGGTGTGTCGTCCGCGAAGAGTTGTCCACGACTATGCTCCCTGCTCTATCGTAAATGTGCCACCGCGCAGATCGTCCAGCGCGGAAAAGAGCATGTGTGGGGAAGGTTGCACCTTCCCCACACCCGTTTACGTAAGTCCTACAGATGTATGATGCCCTTTTACAGACACAATACGTTCATGCGCGGTAGACTAGATCTGGAAACTGTTCCTCGACAATCCAGCGAAATCGCTGAATAGTTTCATCGGGGACCGGCAGATACGGCCGTCGTGTCCGGTTGGCCGGCACCAAAAACGGCGAGGCAGCGGTCACGGCCTTGCCGACGATTCCGTGCAAGTTGCCGCTGCCGTGCAGGATCTGGGCAGCCTGCATAAAGCTGTGCATCCGTTGCTGCCGGTGCTTCGCCAAATCCCAGTGCTCATGCTGCATCTCCTCGTACCACTCAACCATATAGCGCGCATTGAAGTTCACGAACCACGAGTAGATTCCTCGCGCGCCGAACATAGTGTAGGGCATAAAGGCGTGCTCGCCCGTAAAGTGGCTGAGCTGTGGCGCGTCCTTCATGAGTGTGAGAAACTCTGGGAAATCAGCTCCGACGTGCTTGGTGCCGATCAAATTCGGGATCGCCTGCTGGAGGAGCGCGTAATCCGGTCCTCGCTGGTAGTTATGCACGCGCGGCGTGTTGTAGTGAATCAGCGCGAACCATTCCGGCACGGCCTGACGAACATCTTCCCAGAAGGTGCGATACGACTCTGGAGTCATGGGCATAAAAAAGGGATGGCCGACGTGAGCGCCCAGAATTCCGCGCTCGCTCGCATAACTGAGCCGATCAAGCATTCCGCGCGTGTTGCTCCATGTAACGCCCATCTGAGTAGGCACACCGAGCCGCTGGGCTTCATCCGCGAGCACGTCCGCGACACGTTTGAATTCGTCGAGTTCGATCGCATAGAACTCACCATCGCTGTCGGTGGTGTAGATGCCATGCACGCCAGCGGCATGCAGGCGCCGCATATTCTCGCGGAAGATGCCCTCGTCGAATCGATCGTCGTCGTCGAATGGCGTCGCGATCGCGGCCCAAACGCCATGAAGATTTTCGCGGGTCAAGCGTTCGCGCATTGGGGAGATCTTGCTCATTATTGTTCTCCAGGATGCGGTCGAAGGCACACTGGTGTGGTTAGACCGTCACGTTCAATCCAACTGCCAGCGCCTCGATCTCGCGCCACGTCTGATCGGGGATCGATATTCCGGCCTCCAGGCGCCGTTTACGCTCGCGTATCTCCGGCTCGCCGGGTAGCAGGATCTCGGCGAATCCTTCCGCTGGCGGCGAGGCCTTGATTTGCTCACACAAATCATTCGTTTGTTCCAGGAATTGCTCAGGTGACACAAATGACTCAATGTTAAAGGCAAGCAGCAGCGTACCATTACTGCCACTCTCCCCACTCATGGCGGATGTGCCATTGCCCGACAGGGCCCCACCCAGAAGCTCGATCATCACGCTTATGCCGTAGCCCTTGTGCCCGCCGAAGGGGAGCAGCGCCCCACCAGTATAGAATGCTGCGGGATCCTGAGACGGCCGCCCGGCACTATCCACGACCAGGCCGGCTGCTACCTGCTCACCTTTTGCTCGCGATACACGCAGCTTCCCTTCGGCCACGCCTGCGGTCGCGAAATCGACGATGAGAGGCGGTTGGCCTGCCCCCCGCGGCACGGACCACGCGATCGGATTGGTCCCCATGAGCGGCTTATACCCGCCGTAGGGAGCGACGCTAGGCCCGGCATTACAGAGCGCCATGCCGATCAGGCCGGCATTGGCGATCATTTCGACGTACTCGCCCAGGCGGCCGACATGGCCACAGCGCACGATCGTCACTGCCCCGACACCGTTCTCCATCGCCAGCTCGATCGCGGTCTGGGTGGCGAGGCGTGCGGCCGGTTGGCCCCAGCCATGGGCTGCGTCCACCTGAGCGTTGGCCTGCCGCCGTACACTGACCTCCGGCCTGACCTCAGGCCGCACATGCCCTTGGCGCACAAACTGCGCATATTGCTCCAGCCGGATTACCCCATGCGAGTCGTGCCCGACAATGTTCGCCTGGACGAGCGAGTCGCCGACTAACTGCGCGACATCGGAAGGTGTGCCCAACGCCTGCAGGATCGTCTGCGCAACGCGGCACAACGCTTCAGGGGAGAATGTAGGCATTTGGTAATCTCCTTATCTTCTTTAGGAAGGTCTGGGGCGGCGGAGCTGCTCCCAAACCCCATCCACTGGGATGATTTATTGCCCGTGAGTCGCTTAGAGGAAACCATGGCGGCGCATCGCCTCAGCCACGCGCTCCTCTTCGACCGCGCCGAAGCTCTGAAGTGGCTCGGCAACCCGTGTGCTGCGGATGACACCCTTCTGCTTCAGTCCGCTCTTGAAGCCGCCGAGCGCCGAAGACATGCCTGAGTAACGCGAGTCCCCCTGGGCGATCAACTCGTAGAAGCAGAGCAGCAGGCGTTCTTGGAGGCGTGCCGCGCTGTCCCACTCACCTGCCTGTGTTAAGTCATACAGCCGGACAAACTCGGCCGGAAAGAGGTTGGCCACGCCAGGAACGCCGCCGTGAGCGCCCATTCGGAGACACAGATCGACGAGCAGCTCCGAGCCTGTGAAGATACGAAAATCTGTACCACGCATGCGCAGCAGCGTATGGCGAAGCGCATCGATCACGCCGCTGCTATCCTTCAGGCCAATAATCACGCCTTCCTCGTAGAGCTGCCGAATCGTGGCGCCTTCAAGCTTGATAATGACGGTTGCCGGAATATCATAAGCCATGATCGGTAAGCCAACAGTTTTATGGATGCGGCGAAAGTGCTCGATTATCTCGGCCTGGGTGGTGCGGTAGTAATAGGGTGCCGCCACGACCAACGCGTCAGCACCAGCGGCTTTCGCGGCCCGCCCATATTCGATGCAGCGTTCCGTTGAAGTATCCATGACGCCGACGAGCACGGGAACCCGGCCCTTCGCCGCCGCAAGCACGGCCTCCAGCAATATTTTGCGCTGCTGGCCCGTCAACGATGTGCATTCACCTGTCGAGCCAAACGCGAAAAGGCCATGCACGCCATTGTCGAGCAAATAGTCGATCAGGCTATGAACCGACGGGATATCGATCGCACCTTCGCTTGTCAGCGGAGTGCAAATTGGCGGAATAATGCCGTGGAAGCGTGTAGGGTCAAGCATTGATCATCCCCTCGTAATGGGTTTAATCCCACGCGACAATCCAAACATCATGGTCGCGCCATCATGATCGGCCGGTGGCCATGAACCAGAACGTCGGTGAAGATTGGGACGGTCGCAGGCCGCCCCAACTCCGCTCTCGCTCAGATGCTTTAGCCGCGCGCCGGCTCGGCCATCTCCAGGCGGCGCTTGCGGCTAAGCTCGGCCATGTGCCCGTCGTTCGCCATGCACTGCTCCAGATGCGGCATGCGCGCGGGGCTGGCGGTGCGCACCATAACATCGCCATAAGCATGCTCGACCCAAAAGCGTGCTCCGCCGGCCATGTAGTCGCGGAGTGCCTGGAGCTTATCGTCAGGATAGCGCTGGCTGCAGTTCATCGTGAACATGCGCCGGCGTTGCGAGCCTCCGTAGGTGGCGTGCTTGAGATCGTGGTTGAAGACCAGGATATCACCTGGCGTTGTATCGAGGGCGATCGCCGGCACCTGTTGGCCAGATACCCCCCAAAGCTCTTCACTCGTGCGGATACTGCGCTCCAAATCGTCGGCGAAGGGCTCGCCGACGCGGTGGCTGCCGGGGATGACGCGTAGCGCGCCAGTCTCGCCATTCAGTTGGTCGAGGTAGAAGGCGATCTTGATGTGCCGCATCCCGCCGCGCCCGCCGTAGCCATCGGAGTGCCATCTGGTGTCGCCTGTGTAGAAGTTGCCATCGCTCCCCATGTAATTGAAGTCGTCGCCCAAAATGCTGGCGGCGATGCCGCTGATACGCGGATCATCAAGCAACGTGCTTAGGTACGCGCTCTGGTCGATGAACTGAACTGAACAGGATCGGGCGGTGCCATCGTGCACAGTGCCGTTGTGGCCGCCGCCATTGGCGGCCCAGATCGCCTCGAACTCATCGATAATCTTCTGAATGCGGTCGGCCAGCAGCCCAGGGAAGGACAAGAAGCCGAAGGTTTCGAAGAAGTTCAGTTGCTGGGCAGTCAGATGGGTGGATACCATTGCTCAGTCTCCTGTAACCGTTGCGATCGCCACGAGCGTCAACGATAGTCGATACGGTCAAGCTGAGTCGCAAAATCGTCTGGTAGAGCAGCCGGCGCGGCACTGTTCGCCTCTGCCGCCGCCCCGATCAGGTTGAGCAGCAGCCGGTCGGCCGCCGGATGTCGATCGATATGTTCCAGCACACGCAGCGTATTAAGAAAGAAGCGGCCCGCGCCAAAGCGATACGAGCCAAGGAGAACGCCCGAGGCATAACCGCCTGGGCAAGAATACCCCACCGCGAACGCCGCCGCCATAACATCGTCCGGCGTCTCCTGCCCGTCGAAGATCTCGTGCGGGATCACCGGCCCGTAATAATCCCAATCCATGATTCCTGGTGCTTGCACGCCTGCGAAGACCGGGTGCGCCTTGCTCACGCACTCCTTGTGGTAGAGCCAGTCGTGAAACGTGTAGCAGCGCCCTTTCTTCGCCAGCGGAAGCCAACCAAGTGGGTCGTCGCCGCGCTTGAAGGCCAGCGGTGAGAGAAAGATCGCCGTGCTACCCCGCGCGATGCGCCGCGCCAACTCGATCCAGTGGTCGAGATGCTCGGCATGCGCCGAAAGATCGCCCACTAGAATGACATCGTTACGATTCGATCCGGCGTGCACCAACGGCCGGCATGTCACTCCGTGCGCCTCCAGCCAGCGCTCGACCCGTGCCTCGATTCCCCACACCGCGACAGTTTGATACACGAGCGGCAGCGCAGCGGCATCTGAGACATGAAACGTCAGGCGCCCGCCCGCTGGCGCCGCGCCGCGCTCCATAGTCGCCACGAGCTCGTAGACGCCGGCTGGACCGCTGAATGTGACATCTTCACACAGCACCGGTACGGCCAGCGGCCCATCCTGTCCGGCCTCAGGCTGCGGAATGCGCGCGACGGTCTTTTTCTCCCAGATGACACCTGGTGGGCCGATCACGCGCAGGCGAACCTGATAATCGCCCGGTTTCAGAACATCCTCACTGGCCAGCACCGCTTCGACTTTGAACACACGTCCGGCGTAGCCATGGAATGGTTCGACGAATAGGCACCAGCGCAGCGGCGCCCATCCATCCGCCAAGGCGTCCATTATTCCGGGCTTCCATTCGCGCCAGAACGTCCATACGCCCTCGCCGGTGAGGGCGTGATCGAGCATGCCGGTGAGGTTGTAGCCGCAGATCTTAGGATTCGAGCGGATCAGATCGAAGCCGAGCAGCCGCTGGCGAGCGTGTAGTCGCTGGCTGTCGAGCAGCATGTCTTCCGGGAAGGCGTACGCCTGGTCCATGCCGAAGCGCTGCCAATCGGCAACCAGCCGATCGGCCATGGCGCCAATCAGCGCCGCGTCGGGCACATCGGTTCGCGCGCCATCCTGCTCGAACATGCGGTACTCGCGGATGGCGTTGAACAGGCTGCCGATGCCATACTCCGAAAGAAAGACTGGTTTGGTATCATGGCCGATCGTCCGTAGGAGCCCGATCGTCTCGGGCGGGTGCGGCACAGGCGGGTAGATATGCGCATCGCCAGCGCCCTTGATATACGCCAGATGTACGGGTCCCCAATCTTTCGATACTGCATCAGCGTCGGGCGTCTCAATGCCCCAGACATGCTCCCAGTTTGCGCTGCCGGGGTTCGCGACCGAGCCGATACCGGGCTGAGCATCCCAGCGCCCGCTGCTCAGCAGCACCAACCGCGTCTCGTCCAGCGAGCGTACCAGCGCAAGCGTCTCGACGGCGTGGCGGAAGACCGGCCCGTCGAAGGTCTCGTTGAGCATGCCCCAGATCGTCAGGCTGGGGTGATTACGGTCGCGTAGGATCATCTCGCGCGTGGATCGGTCGTAACGCTCGGCCATGTGTGGTGAGTCGGCCAGGAGCCAGGCAGCCAGCGATTCTTCGTAAACCATCAGGCCGATCTCATCGCAGAGATCGAGCTGCTCGGGTAAGGCCATCCCCGAGATGAAACGTACCATGTTGAATCCGGAAGCCTTGGCGTAGATCAGGTCGCGCCGCACAAAGTCGAGCTCGCGGGCCCTACTCGCACCCATTGGGTAGTGATTGCCGGTGTGGGTCGAGCGCAGGAATAGTCGCCGGCCGTTGAGCCGGAAATAGCCATCGACCACGCAGAAATCACGGAATCCGCAGCGTGTCGCCTGGCGGTGTGTGAATGTGACCTGGCCTGGCCCCTGTGTGTCCAGCGTCACTACGACACGATAGAGATACGGATCATGGAGATCCCAAAGATGCGGTCTGCCGATCGACAATCGGAACTCGTGTAGCGTCTCGCCTGGGGTGAAGGTTGCCTCCTGGGTATTAGCGTCCAGCAGATCGCCCCAGCTCGCCGGCTCGATGGATGCTATAAGCCGGCCAGTCACGTGGGTGGGCGTGTCGTTCCGCACACTGATCGCGGCGCGAAGCTGGCCGGTTGCCGGATCGGGTTGGACAAACAGGTTGATGATCCGCAGCGCCGGCACTACAAGCAGCTCGACGGGCGCTACAATCCCACCGATATTGTAGCTGCGGCCCGGCTGGTAGTTTTGGATGGCCTTGTTGCGGTGTGGGGTTTCCACCAGCCGGATGCCATCGATTGGCTCATCGGTGGGGTTCAGCACCCGCACTGCGAGCAGGTTATCGCCACCTGGATTCAGAGTGCTGGTCACATCAAGGCTGAACGGCGTATCGGCGCCCTCGTGGCCGCCAACAAAAACGTCGTTCAGCCATACGTCGGCGAGGTAGTCGACTGCGCTAAAGTGCAGCAGGTAGCGCTCGTGCGCTGCGGCCAGGCGCGCTACGTGGAATCTGTGCCAGTACCATGCCACGCCGTGATAATCGGGGAAGATCTGCTGGATACACCCTGGGACGGCGGCCGGGCGCGCCTGCTCCCGAGCGCCGGCAAACCAGCGCTCCTCGCGCCCACAATTCGCCGGGTCGGTCGCCAAGGTCCACTTGTCGAGAACCTGCATCCGCGTTCCTCTTTTGTCAAGCATCGACCAGCAGACACCGACAGCATCGCAATGCTAACCTCTCAAGCGCTTACACGGGAACACACTGTGCCAAGGTTAGAGTTAAGATACATCAAACTATTTTGCGAATTGTCTACTGATAATTGTTAACAATAGTGCATCACTGGGATACTACTTGAAAAGCGATCACATGTCAAGTCTGTGTGTTGTCGTAGTTAGGATTGATACCTGCTAAAATTCTGCCAACGACTGGAGCTACGACCTGCTGGCCGCGCCGGAGCAGGCGATCTTTCACCGTCTGGCGGTGTTCGCCGGTGGGTTCACGCTCCAGAGCGCTGAGTCGATCTGGAGGTCACGAATCACGAGGATGACGCTGCGATCGGCGAGCGACGACGTTGGAGCTGCTGTCGCAGCTGGTGGATAAATCGCTCCTGATCGTGGAGCAGCGGAACGATACGATGCGCTACCGCCTGCCGGAGCGCCAGCGCAGTATGCGCGCGGTGTTTGACTAGTCGTGGTGCCTGCTAAGCGACGCCGAGCAGCAGGCATTCAGGCGGCTGGCGATCTTCCGCGGCGGGTTCACCCGCTAAGCGGCCCAGGCCGTCGCTGGCGCCACGCATCAGAACCGCCAGAAGATGTTGTGCCATTTTAGGGTGTTGTAACGCAACATTTAGAACACGACACCGGCGCTTATGACAAATTGGCACAGTGTGTGGCGACCTCTTGTCGTGGGCGACATCGGTTATACGATGTTCCTCATGCGGTATACTTCTTCACACCAACGACATAGTCCCGCCATCCCTTGGATGGCGGAACTGCGCAAGCGGCTGCTGATCCTGTTCGCGCTGGGTACCAACATCGGCATCAAGCGGATCGTTACCTCCGGCCCGCACGGGGTCACCGAGGCCCAGCTGCGCGGTACCCGCCGCAACTACATCTCCCGCGACGGGCTGCGCCGGGCCATCGCCGCGGTGGTCAACGAGACCATGCGCGGACGTGACCCGCGCTGGTGGGGCACCGGCACCACGTGCGCGTCGGACTCGAAGAAGTTCGAGTCGTGGGAGTCGAGCCTGATGACCGAGTGGCGCGCCCGCTACGGCGGCCCTGGCGTGATGATCTACTGGCATGTGGAGCGCAAGAGCGTCTGCGTGTACTCACAGCTGAAGAAGTGCTCTTCGTCGGAAGTCGCGGCGATGATGGAGGGCCTGATCCGCCACTCGGCCGACGTGGACTCCAACATCACCGCCAACTACACCGACATGAGCGGCCAGGCCAACCACGAAGCCGATCCCGAGGCTCCAGTGCAGGATTCGCGGCTCGGAAACGTACGGCCGCAACTCCGTCAGGTTCTCGCCAATCCGGGCCAGCTCCTCGTCAGTGAACGTGTGTGGAGCGCCCTTCGCTCCCGGTCCTCCGGTCATGATCGAACCTCCTGATAGCCAGTTCAGATCCGCGGCTTCACTGCGAGGCCGTCGGAACCCGCTTGAACAACCTGCCGGCGAGGTCGGCTCCCACGATCGCGCCGCCCTCGTTGCGGGTGAAGAAGCCGCGCAGCCCCTGCAGGCCGCCGCTGGTGACGATGTATTCGTCGGTGTCGCCGGGCAGCAGGCCGAGGTCGGCGGGCGGGAGGTCCGGGGGCAGTTCGGTGTCTGTAGCTGCACGGATCTCCGGTTTGATCCCGCATTCGATCGTCAGCCCGGCTCCATCCGTAGCGATGGTGAGCGTCATCATGTCGTTCTCGTAGCTCCCGACGACCTTCTGGGCCCGCGCCTCGTCATAGGGAAGCGGCTCCGGGTCCCGGTCGATCACCCCCAGATAGTGCTCGAGCGCCCACCGCACGACGGCTCGGTTGAAGGCGAGGCCGCCGTCCGGGCCAGCGTTGGACGCCGCGACGACGGCGAAGTTCCGTTCGGGCACGATGAGCAGCTCGGCGAACTGGCCATTCGCCGACCCGGCGTGCCCGATGGTGCGAACGCCGTCCACGTCGCGCAGGAACCAGCAGATGCCGAAGGCGTCGCCGAGCGTGCTGCCCCGCAATTCGACCGTCGGCTCCTTCATCTGCTGCAGTACCTCGGCGGGCAGCACACGGGCACCGCTTTCGGCGCGGCCGTCACCGAGATGGAACCGGGCCCAACGAAGCTGGTCCGCCACCGAGGACACGCCACCCCCACCGGGGTTGTTGCCGCGGGTGTCCTTCCACTGCCGGGCGATGGACAGCGTTCCGTCCTCGCCGAGATTGTGCCCCACGGCGAACCGCCGGGTCAGGACATCATCGAGCGCGAAGAAGCTGTGCGACAGCCCCAGCGGCTCGAAGAGGAGCGAGGCGATGGCCCGCTCGTAGGTCAGCCCCGTGACCTTCTCGATGATCCGCCCGGCCAGGTTGTACCCCACCTGGCTGTAGGAGGCCCGGGTGCCGGGCGGCGCGATCAGCTCCGACTCGGCCATCTTCGCCACATAGCTCGCCAGCGCGTCGTCCCCCTCGCCGGTCTCGACGCTCATCCTCCAGTCCAGCCCCGCTGTGTGGTTGAGCAGGTGCAACACGGTGATCTCCGCTGCGGCCCGCTCGTCCGGGAGCACGAGCTCGGGGACATACCGACGCACCGGCGCCGCCAGCTCGACCCGCCCCTCCGCGACCAGGCGCATCAGCGCGGTCGCCGTGTAGGTCTTCGTGACCGAGCCCAGCACGAACAGCGTGTCCCGGTCGACGGGCAGCGGGTTCTCGACGCTCGTCACGCCGTGGCATGCGTAGACTTCCTGACCGTCCGCCCACACCCCGACAGCAACGCCGGGAATGCCGAACTTCGTGGCCGTCGCCTCGACGAAATCGGACAGTGTGACATGTGACATTCCATTTATCCTTTCCGCTTCTCTTTTTTCCGAAGACCCTTAGTTTACAGGGACGGCTCTAATTTCTGCTCTGCTGCCCGCTTCTCCAGCTGAGGTAGGCGGGCCTGGCGCAGGGTGAGTAGTGCTACGAAGCCTGACAACAGGATCAGCGCTCCCGAGATGGTCATCCAGGGTACGACTCTCAGGCTATCGCCGAGACTGCTGCTCAGTGTCATGCTGATGAGCATCGCTAGCGACATGACGGTTTCGAGGGTGCCGAAAACGCGGCCGCGATAGCGATCCTCGGCTCCGACTTGCAGCAAGGTATATAACGTGATGACGAGGCCAACGACGAAGATGCCCATGAGCCCAGTGAGTATCATGACCAGAATGAGCTGAGGGTAGTAGGTCATGGCAAGGATGGCGGCTCCTGCGGTCAATCCAGCCAGGGCGATCTGGTAGACAGGCCGTAGCCATTTGCTGATAACTCCGTTGAGGATGGCGCCAAGCATCGAACCAACACCCTGCGCGGTCAATATCCAGGCAAAGATCATCGCGTCGCGATGCTCGACGTTCCTGACAAAGACGACGAACATGACCAGGAGAATCCCCTGCCCAAGCATGAGCACTCCCATCGTCAGAAAGATGCCGAATAGATGAGCCAGAGCAGATCGGCGCTGTGCACCAGCAGCATGAGCAAGAGCACTGCGGCTCGCAAGAGATCGGCGATAAGCATTGTCCAGCGGCGATTCCAGCGATCTACGAAGACACCGGCAAGCGAACTGAGCAGGACACGGGGGAGCGTCTCTGCCACGACAGTGATCCCTTCTGCAAGATCGATCCGGTGAGCTGGTAGACGTAGTATGGCACCGCGATGAACAGAAAACTGTCACCGCACAATGAAACAATTTGCCTAGCCACAGCAATGTAAAATTGCGTTTTCTTAAGACTGCAAACATTGGGAATCCCTTCCTTTCCTCTATTGCTCTCCGAAAATTTCCTGAGTTGCTAGACGATATATCGTATTTTCAGAACAGGATCGGGCTTCGGCGCTCACCTATGAGCGCTTGGAGCCCCATCTCGAATGCGCGCGGATCGATCATCCTTGTTGAAGCGTCTCGTCCCATGAACTTTGACCCTCGTAGGAGATACCATGCTGATCTTGCGCCATTTTCATGGGGTCCTGGTGGGAAAGGACAAAGACAATCTGAGGTTTGCCATCTTTGATGAACAAAATGTAAGCAGCATCATGGGCCAGGTCGATTGGTTGCCCCGGCGTCTTTTCCAGGCGCATCGTTCCCTTCGTTTTCACTAATGTATAGTGCTCAGAGAGAGGAATTTCTTCAACGGGGACCGCTTTGACGAATTGAAAACCTAGGGACTGTAAGTAGGCCTGGCTTTTTGCCGTCCCTGCCAGGTAGTCTTCTTTCGAGATTACCTGGGTAACGCCAGTAGGATCGGCACCCACTAGGGGATCGCTCACCTGGGGAGCCAGAAGATTGGGGTCAAAGGCGTTATTCGCTCGGTTGAAATTCTCAAAGAAGGCCCGGATTTTGTCACTGACTTGATTCCTGGCTAGTGATCCTTTCTTGATTACAAAGAGTATGCTATACTAGAATTCATTCATCTACTAAAGTAAGATCAATGAATACTATCTTGTCTACTAAGATTGTCTATCTTAGCATGAGGAATAAGAAGTGTCAAGAGGTTCTTAGGAAAAATCTCAGGAGGAATACAAATTGTCAAGCGGTTCTCAGAAAAAATCTACGAAGGTACCAGCGGAGCTAACGCGGGAGCTGCGGCAGTTTACTGGACTTGCTGCGTCCTTTTTCCGCGCGGCGGCGGCCCGGCTCGCTCTGACCGTCACCGACCTGCAGGTCATGGATATCCTGGAGAGTACCGGCCCCTCGACTGCTGGTCAGCTCGCCGATCTTACCGGACTTACCACCGGCGCGATCACCGGGATGCTCAACCGGTTGGAGCAGGCCGGGCTCGTGCGAAGGGAGCGTGACCCCAATGACGGCCGCAGAGTCATCGTCCGGCTCGAAAGCGGCAAGGACGAAATGCACAAAATTGGCCCCATTTTTGATTCTCTTGGGAAAGCCTGGGATGAACTGGCGTCGGACTACGATGATGAGCAGATTGCCTTCCTCCTCTCGTTTCTCAAACGCAGTAACGCGATGACCAGGAAGGAAATTATCCGGTTGCAAGAAGCGCCATCGAGCGCGACCGAAGGAATGGCCGAACTCTACCAGGCCCGCTTCGCGGGAGCGGTGCCGGACGTGAAGGCCAAAGACGGGGTAGTGACCATCCGCTATCCACGACGTCTGTTGGGTTTGGGTGGGCAGCAGCGCGCAGCGGAGGTCACGCTCAACGTCGCGATCGCGTGGCAGATTGTGATCCAAGGCGGAGCATCAGATGTCAGCGCCGAACTGGGCGGTCTCGATCTGGCCTCCCTGGTGGTCAAGGGGGGACTCAGCTCAATCCGCCTGGAGCTTCCCGTGCCCTCTGGCGTGGTTCCCATACGCATCAGCGGAGGAGCATCAGAGATCATCGTTCGACGCCCCGTAGGCGTCGCCACACGAGCGCACCTCAAAGGCTGGGTCTCCACATTTGTATTCGACGATCAAACGTTCAGCGATATGGGCAACAACGTACGCTTGCAAAGCTCTGGCTTTGAGCCAACTGCCCCATATTACGACATCGAAGTCGCAAGCTCCGCCAGCATGGTCACCATCACCTTCGGATGACGCGAGATGAACTGTAAAGAAGGATTCTGATGGCGCACGCTTGGCGATTCACACGGTCAGTTCGTTTGTCGGTCTGCGCCGAGGTCTGGAGAGCGTTCTTGACTTGCAATAACCGCCAGTCACGTGTAGCAGCGATGGAACCAAAGAAAGCTGTTGCTATCGTTCATAGTGGTCAACTTGTATTGCGCACATTACGGTAAACGAGCTCACTGTTAGGCCGCTGCTGCCACAATAAGAAGGGTAACAGTCATTTTGAAATGATTGACATCCTTCTTGTTAAATTGCCTTTGGGGTGAGTAAATCCACTGCGCGTTGTAAGACAAAGCATCGCTAGGATTCAATAATGTGCGCTATGATCATTCAGAGGTGCTCCAGGTAATTGAGAAGCGGAATAGCATTGGATTGCATATTGAGCGTAAGGCGTTGGGACGGCCGCCATATCTTCCCGTAATGCAATGTTGCTGTGACTGTACTTGGCACACCAAGGTGCTACAATTGCGACACTGCCAACCGGCAAGGAGGTTTTATGGGAAGAGTCATTGTAGGCATGACCCTGTCACTCGATGGATATATCCATGATCGCCGTGGGAGTGTGGGCGCGCTGTATGTTGATCTCGATACACTCGGCATGACCGAGCCCATGCAGGAGGCTATCCAAAACACCGGGGCAGTGGTGATGGGGTGGAATGCCTTTGCCATGGCAAAAGATCCCGACTCCTACGCCGGAAATTACGAGTTTCAAGTGCCAATCTTCGTTCTGACGCACACCGTGCCGCCGAGGCAGCCAAAGGAGACAGACCAGTTAGCCTTTACCTTCGTGACTAATGGTATCGAACCGGCAATTGAACAGGCTAAAGCCGCTGCCGACCCAAAAGATATCACCATAATAGGCGGCGCCAGTACTGCTCAGCAGGCGCTCAAAGCTGGCTTGGTTGACGAGCTCCACATTGATATCATGCCGATACTCCGGTGTGGCGGTCTTCGGCTTTTTGAAGCGCTTGGGACTGAACCGATCAGGCTGGAACGAATAATGGTGATAGAGCTTCCTGCTGGGAGAACGCATCTTCGCTTCCGCCTAGTACCATAACGAATGTTCGTGAAGGCAGAGCGAAACGCTTCGTTCGGGCTTTCGCTTCCATTCGGCACCAGCCCCTCCTACGGTAGCCGGCTGTCCATGCAGGCCCGAGAGGAGGCGTCCAGGTTCGGGTCGATTGACCCGCCACAGCGTGCAGGTTGCGTAGCGAGTCCGGGAGTTGGTTGACTGCTGAGCCAGGGCGCCAGCTGGAGCAATTTCCAAATGGACAGTTCTTACTGTTCTGAAATCACCCAATTTTCGGGCGATCGCTCGTGTCGGGTTCGATGATGTGCGGTAGTGCCCATGAGGGCATCAGCGTGATCACTATCAAGCACCGTTCCAATCATGTTCAGCAGGCACGAAAGATCAGTGTATCTACCTGCTCACCTTGCCAATCACCTGTCGCCGCGCCCGCCAGGCCCCATCCATGTTCTGCTTACTGACTGGCAGCCGCGTATTTTGTTACTCGGCTCTTCGTCACGGAGTTGTCGATTCAGGACCTCCCCGAACGACTAACTGATGTCAGCCGGAAAACCTCGATTAATAAACTACTCGTACAGTTTTGAGGCGGTACTGACAGATGCTCGATGCTGCAGGACCGCCACGGAGGAGAGCGAACATGAGTGATGTTCAGCAGCAAGTTCAGCAAGCCATTGATCAGCTGATCGAGTCCGGAGTCGAGCGAGGCTTGCAGGTCGCCGTGTACCACAACGACAAGTTGGTGGTCGACGCCGTCGCGGGCATCGCCGACCCTGCGACCAGGCGTTCGGTCACATCCGACACGCCATTCTTCAGCTATTCGATTGGCAAGGGCGTGGCCGCGACCGTGGTGCATGTGCTCGCCGAGCGCGGTGTGCTCGACTACGATACACCGATCGCTGAGCTATGGCCCGAGTTCGGCGCTCACGGCAAGGGAAAGGCGACCGTGCGCCACGCGCTCAGCCAGTCCGTCGGCGTGCCTGGCCTGCCGCCTGGCCTGACTGTCGAGGATATGTGCGACTGGGACAAGATGTGCACAATCATTGCCAACGCAGAGGCGTGGTGGGAGCCGGGTACCAGGATCGGCTATCATGCCGTGACCTTTGGCTACATCGTCGGAGAGATTGTGCGCCGAGCGAGTGGGAAACCGATCTCGCAGGTGCTGCGCGAGGAGGTGGCCGGACCGCTGGGTGTCGCCGACGAGCTATTCTTCGCTGTTCCCAAAACCGAGCAGGACCGGTTGGCCCGGCTGGAGGATGCCGAAAGCAGCCAGCAGTTGTTTGGCGAATTGCCCGAGGACTCGCCGCTGCTCAAACTGGGGCCAGCCGAATGCACGACGGCCGCGTACGGCAACCGTGCCGATGTGCTGAGCGCCAACATCCCAGCAGGCGGCACGGTGACCGCACGCGCCGTGGCACGCATGTACGCCGCGCTGCTGGGCGATGTGGATGGTGAGCGGTTGATTTCGCCACAACGACTGCGCCAAGTATCGGCTGTGTGCATGAGCGGTATTGACCAGATCTTCGGCTTCCCGACCGCCTGGGGGTTGGGCTACTCGATCGAACAATCCACCTCGAACGCACAAGAGACCCAGACCATTTTCGGCGTGGGAGGCGTCGGCGGAAGCAATGCATACGCCGATAGGGGAAGTGGGATTGCGTTTGCTTTGACCAAGAACCGGCTCACGCCAAGTTTCGAGACAGTGGAGCGGGTTGCCAGGATCGTCACGAAGGCTTTCGCGGATCGCTAGCGAGCGCTCGCTGTGGTGGATGCATTGCTCCGATCGTGTGGGGTGTGAAGGTGGCGACGTCGCCCTTACACCTCACGCATTAGAACAGCGGGAAGAAGCAGGAATGATGGAAGTGACCGTACTGCATCTGGCCGTGCCGCAGCTCAGCGCCGATCTGTTCTTCATTTCTCGTCCTAAGGAACTAAAGCTGTCTTAATGTATGCAATGCACATTATTGGCTCATCCACACTTTCCGTGGCGCCAATTTCTGGCACGGCATACTCGTGCGACATTGCCTAATCGCGAGCACCAGTTTTTGCCTTGAGCCACGGGGGCTACTGGCACAGTTCATGCAGGCCTCGGCCCTGAGAGCACTCGGTCGGGGAGAAGAAACTATGGGTCGCATTGAGAAAATGTATGCAACAACGGTAACGGTGACGGGTGGGCGTGAAGGGCACGCCGTCAGTGACGACGGCGTCCTGGATGTTCAACTGCGCCGCCCAAAACTCAACGGTGTGAGTGAAGGAACCAACCCCGAGCAACTCTTCGCTGCCGCATGGGGTGGCTGCTTTCAGAGTGCCTTGATGGCCGTCGCACGAAAATCTGGCGCTGATGTATCCGGCTCTGTGGTGAGAGTAGAGGTCGCACAGGGACCTGATTCTCAAGGAGGCTACGGGCTTGCCGCCAAGATTAGCGTTGACATTCCCGGAATGGAGCCGGAGCAGGCGCAGGAGTTGGCCAATGCAGCGCATGCCCTGTGCCCCTACTCGAAAGCGACACGTGGCAACATTGACGTTGAGGTGACTGCACACTCACGCCGGTGAGCTAAATTACTCAGGGAGTTCGCAAGCCTGCCATACTGCACATGCTGCGCCCTCGCATGGAGGCCATGCGTGCTACCCCAAGGCTCGCTGTCCCGTGGCATGATGGACGGGGAGATTGCCTCAAGTGTAGCGGAGCGCACAGTGTTGTGCATGGGGTTCGTTTTAGGTGTTTGGGAAGCACCGGAGTTTTCTGGCTCAGCAGCAAAGCAGCCAAAAACTCCTGTCCTTTTTGCATTCTCTCGGCCTTAGCAATAAATAATGAGCGGTATCGCTCACCAAGACGGCCTGTTCCTTCGAGCAGCTCATCTATCAGCGTACGGTCCAGTTGCATCCCAAGCGCTGGGGCGTTCAGGTGTGGTGCCTGGTACTGTTTCCCTTCGAGGCAATGCGACGTCATAGCGCGTGTGGTGTCGAGATCACCAGTCCAAACGCCCAGTTGCCGGCCCAGATTGCGCCAATCGCGCCCAAGACCAGACCACACACCCCGCCGAGCACTGCGGTGGTGGTGAGTTGCCGCACCACCGCATGGCGCCAATGCGCCAATTGGACGTGGCCGATGGATAAGCCGCGAATGATGATCGTCGCCGACTGTAAGCCGGTGTTCCCGCTGATCGCCGAAATGATCGGCATGAAGCTTGCCAGCAGAATGAAGGTGGTCAGCGTCGCGTCAAACGCATGGATCACCACGCCCGCCAGCAACTCAATAAACATGGTGGCCATGATCCAGGGCAGCCGCAACTTGGCCACCTGGAACGGCGTCTTGTTCTCCAACTCCTGCGCATCGGATCCGGCCATATGCGCCAGGTCGTCGAAATATTCCTGCCGGATGACATCGATAATATCATCGGCGGTGATCACGCCTAACAACCGTTTCCCCGGATCATCAGCTACCACGGGTAGGGCAGTGAGATCGTAGCGGGCAAAGATATTGGCGGCCTGCTCGCGGTCGCAGGTCGGGGGAACTGAGACGACATCCTCGGTCATCAGCTCGCGCACCAGGGCGGTTGGGTCTGCCGCAATCAAGCGCCGAAGGTTCACCGCGCCGCGCAAGCCGCCTAGGTCATCGCAATAACTACAGGCTCAAGGATTTTCTGCGTTCAACGGGCGACATTGATAGTAATGCTCTCAAGAGCTTTATCGATACGGCGAACAAACCGCATTTATGCTAATTCTAACAGAGTTATGTTGAGTTATATGCAAAAGTTTGCTCGCCGCACTGCGTCATCGAGCACAATTATCGTGCAAGCAAGGAGTCTGCACGTTTGTTGCAACGACGGCAGTCCTGGCAATCATTGCTGACGGCGTTATCGCAGCGTTGGCTGACAGGATGACGGACGAACTGCCGATAAGCTGCGCAGCGACCCGGCTAAACAGGCGCTCAGACACGCCCTAGCTGCGGCTATCCAGCGCTATGCTACCGCGGGCGCACGACTCGATCTTGCCGCGCCGCTCCTGCGCCCGGATGGCCCACTCACGCAGCCCGCGGTTGCGGAGGAGTTGGCACAGGTCGTGCGTCCTGATCACGAGCCGAACCTCGCGTTTCTTGCTGATCGCTGGCGAGCCGCTGTGGACCAACCGGCCGCATGGCGTGACTTCACCCAGGAGGCTCGCATGCTCGTCGGCTATCTTCAAACCGGGTCGTTTCGTTGAAGCAAAGGATGTGCTGGGTTTGATCGATTGAGGGATCGCGCATCGCGCGAGAACCGGTTCAGCCTCTGCGCTACCTGCTCGCGACGCATCATTACTCGTTACGATAGCTTTCTCACTTGCCTTGTGCATTGTGTCCGACCGTGGTACTCTAGATTGGCTATTCGGTAATGTCGCTTGAGGACGAACACCGTGAAGTGACAACCACATTTGCTTACTACAGGAGCTATGTGATGGCGACGGCATTTGATGTTGATATTATTCAGTTCCTCGCAGGAATCGAGGAGGTTGCGATTGAAACGCGCGCCGGACCCGATGCACCGGCGCACCGGACGACGATCTGGGTCGTCGTCGATGGTGGTGCCGCCTATGTGCGCTCGGTCCGTGGCGTGCGCGGGCGCTGGTACCGCGAGGCGACCGCCTACCCAGAAGTGGTGGTGTACGCTGGCGAGCGACGGCTGCCGGCCCACGTCGAGCCGGTCAGCGATCCTGCTGCGATCGCGCGCGTGAGCGATGCCTTTCTGCACAAGTACCCGCAATGGCCGAACGATGCACGGGCGATGGTGCGCGACGAGGTGCTCCCGACCACGCTGCACCTCCACCCAGCCTAAGCGCCATCTCGCTTGAGCGACTCGAAAGAAGCGGAGAAACCTATCGTCGGTACTGCAGTCACCGATCCAATCGTACTCGCTCCACACGCCCGGTTGTGGCATCTCCACCTTCGGGGTACTATCGGGGTCAGCACTGGCGTGGATCCAAATGAAACGACCGAGGGAGAGCGGCTCTGGTCGCGTATAACGCACAGTATCGATGTGAGCCCTGTCGTGGCAATGGTCCTTCGTGCTCGGACGGTGACATGGTCGATCTCGTCCACGGTAGGTGTCGTCAACTCCTGACCCAAACGACTCGATGTGCGGGTCGTTGCCCAGGCGGGGCTGGCTGGTGTGGTCATGCGGTGTCGGCTCTGTCCAGCGAGCACTTGCTCCAATCGCCGCCCTCGCGTACAGCATTCACGGCGCGCCGCTGCGCATCGGTCACGATCACCTATAGCTGCTGCACTTCGCGCTTAGGGCGGCCGTGTCTCAGCCGCTCATTCCGCAGTGCCTAGGGGTTGGCGGCGCAGGGCCGCCGAGCCTCTCAAACCACCTGTGTCTCGAACGGCTTGCATCGGCGTGGTTCAACGTCGTGTGCTAGAATACTTGTACTCTGACGGGCTTACTATCTCTATTCGCACAAGCAAAGAGTACCACAGCGATATCGGTATCGTGCTCGCCGCGCTGGCCGACATGCGCGATACCGCCGCAGCTCTGGCCAACAGCGGGTCTTCCAAACTCGCCGCATCACTTGTCGATCCAGGGCTTCGCCGAACGACTATCTTCTGTCAGCCATAGCGGCGGAGCGTAGCATATACTCAATATCGTCCAGCAGCCCTGCTTATCATTTAGAAGGAGCGACACAATGCGATTCATGGTTCTAATCAAGGCCGACAAGAATTCAGAGGCCGGTGTTCTGCCCGATGAGCGCCTGCTCACCGAGATGGGCAAATTCAATGAAGAACTGGTCAAGGCTGGCGTGATGCTCGCGGGGGAAGGGCTCCACCCGAGCTCGAAGGGTGCGCGTGTCAAGTTCTCGGGCCAGGAGCGTACAGTGATCGATGGCCCCTTCGTCGAGTCGAAGGAGCTGATCGCTGGTTTCTGGATATGGCAGGTCAACTCGAAGGAAGAGGCGATCGAATGGGCCAAACGCTGCCCCAACCCCATGGGCGGGGAGTCGGAGATCGAGATTCGCCAGGTATTCGAGGCAGAGGACTTCGGCGCCGCGTACACGCCTGAGCTTAGGGAGCACGATGAGCGCCTGCGGGCACAGGTGGCCACACAGAAGTAGCAACCATTGACATTCGCTCTTCCCACGGTTCGATATGGTTTTTGGCAAGTTTCAGACGGGCGTAATCTTCTGGACTGGCAGCCAGATGAGCCGCTGTGGTATGGATATGAGTAGCCATTAGTATTCCTCTTCTGGGTTGTAGAACCAATACTATGCGCCAAGCGTCGTCTGGAGATAACTCTGGATCATCCGTTTGAGATCAGCAATAATGTCCTCGTCCACCTGCGGGCCATTGATGGCAAGTGCGGTCAGTGCCCGCACCGTGTGCATACAGATTCGGCTGTATCGCAGCGCACTTGCTGAGTCGCACTGCGGATAGCGCTTGATAAATACAGCCGCGGTCCACTGCTCCAGCGTGCCATCGAGATCGCAGGATAACATCTGGATGCCCTGGTCGTACTGCGCCTTGATCCAGATCGCCTGAATGCCCACATGCTGTTGCAGATACTGCACAAGTGGATCGATGATGCGATCGATAATCTCCGGCAACGGCAGCTGCGCTAATTCATCGGTGAGTATCCCGGCATACAGCTGACGCAGATCGCTCAGGTAACGTTCGAACAAGCGCTGTGCGATCGCCTCCTTGTTGGGAAAGAAGTCATACAAAGAGCCAATCGCGGTATTGGCATGTTTGGCAATCAAATTGGTGGTCGCGGTCGCATAGCCGACTTCATAAAAGACTGTCGCGGCGGCATCAAGAATGGTATTGATCCGCTGCTCGCCGCGTGTTTGTTGCGGGCGCCGCCTGAGTCCAGTCGATTTCGGCACTGAGCTTTCCTTCCTGATACAGACTGCCCGCAATACATATCACCGCTTGGACGCGCCAGACGATCTCATGCTTCATAACGTATCGATTCGAAAGTCGAGCATTTGCTCGTGTTTATAATACGAGCAAATGCTCGGTTTGTCAAGGTATCAACATGATTGAACAAGTGTAGGCTTTGATGGGCAGCCCAACGGATTGCCGCTTAGCCGCGCCGCACCGATAGATCGAGATTGCATTTGAGCCAATATTAGCGTTCAAAATGGCTACGATCTTGGGGCCGCGAAGCGGCGTCGGCTACATGCCCGTGTTGGACGGCACGCCCTGGTAGAGCTTCAGACAGCAACGATTAGCGCAAGGGCAGATAGCGCACTTGGTTTTCCCCACTCGCCTTCCAAGCTACACTCAGCGATCAAGATGATGTCATCGATCGCTTGAGCAAGTGGAATCGCCCGGCTCACTTCGAAGATGCCAGGCATCGGCTGTCCGGCACGTACGCGCTCATAGGCATAGCGCGTGATCGTCGCGACATCGTGTGTCAGCAATACCCGACCGGTTTGTGCCGCCCATTCCAGCACCGTCGGATCATCAGCCGTCGTGAGGCCAGCATCTTGAACGCGCACGATATCGATCGTGGGATCGCGGCGGAGGATGCTACGCACAATATCGTTGTTGAAGTTTTCGTCAGCAGCCAAACGGATCATCGCGTGTTACCCTACCTGGCGACGGGCAAGTAAGCGCTCGCGGACTCCGTCCGGATCGAATCGTGCTTCATTCTCCTGGCGGATCTGCGTGGCCGCCTGCTCGCGTTGCTGAAGATAGGTATGAACCTCGGGACGGTGATTCAGATAATAGCCGATGACCGCATACACATCGGCCAGTGCGAGTGAGGGGTACTGCTGGGCAATGGTTTCAGGGGTCGCGCCATCACGAAACGCCGCAATCACGGTGTCGAGGGTAACGCGGGTGTTCGCGACCCGCACAACGCCGTCGGCATGAGTGACGAGGGGAATAGGTTGATCGGTCACAACCAGCGACATAGTCTGTTCCTGTCCGTTCAAACAAGCGTGTATGTATTATAGCAGGTCAGCGCAGGTGTTTGGGAGCCGCGCACGATGGCGTGCCGTCCAACGCTCCGCATCAGCCGCGCCGTCCTGATAAGTTAGTAGGACGGTTGGGCCGAATCTAACCTCCAAAAACGCTACGATCCTGGGGCCGCAAAGCGGCGTCGGCTGAATGCGGTTGTTGGGTGGCGGCTTCGCGCCGGCCTATCTCAACGCACCATGATGTGCTCGCGAAAGAGCAGCAGGCCATCTGTGAGAATTTTCCGTATCAACAGCAACTCATCATCACTCCATATTGGCGTGTACTGCTTTCCAGGTGGAGTGACAGCAGGCAGGTTATTGCCCCAGAACAGCTTTTCGTAGACGTGCTGCGTTCGGTGGCGATCACGGTCAAAATCGCCGTTGACCGATGCAGCAAGATCGCCAAAGAGATTCCAAGCTGTGAGAAAGGCGTCACAATCGATCTCGGCTGGGAGCGAACGGCGGAGCCACTGTGCAACGACATCCAAATCGTGGAGCAGTGGGTCGATCTCGTCGAGATTGAGCTGATGGATGGTGGCGTAGGCGCGCAACGCTTCCTGATCGCGAAAGTTCGGCACGGTTCCATCAGGTTGCGTTACAACGCCATCCTTATCAGAGGTACTCTCACTCGTAGCGAGTTAACCCGGAGCTTATTCGCGCTTCCCGAGAACTCGGGGCACCTGCCATCGGCAGACCCGCGACTGGCGGAGCGCTCATATCCGCCTGCGACCTGCGACCTACTGCCACAGGTTCGATCAGCATTGATCTGGGCCATCTAGAATCGCGCGCACCTTACGGGCCAACGCCACGACTGAGAACGGCTTTTGCAGAAAACTGTACCCGGCATCGAGCCGCCTGTCATGGATCACCGTGTTGCCGGTGTAGCCGGACATGAAGAGCACTTTCAGGCTGGGGCACAGCATCGTGAGGCGCTCGGCCAGCGCCTTGCCGCCCATATAGGGCATCACCATATCGGTCAGTAACAGATCGATCCGTTTTCCATCCCGCTGCTCGACCAACCGCAACGCCTCCTCACCATTGCGGGCTTCCAGGAGCGTATAGCCCTGCCGGCGCAGCACATGCGCCGCCAGCGCGCGCACCGCCGGCTCATCTTCCACCAGCAAGATCGTCTCGGTTCCACGCGTGATTCGAGGATCATCAGCATGTTTTGGCGGTGCCGCGACATTGTCCGCGACGAGCGGGAGATACACCTTAAACGTGGTTCCTACATGTTCCTCACTGTAGACGGCAATATGCCCGCCGTGCTGCTTGACGATACCATAGCAGATCGAGAGGCCCAGCCCGGTCCCTTTGCTTAGATCTTTGGTTGTGAAGAACGGCTCGAAGATATGCTGCTGAGTCTCCCGACTCATGCCGACCCCCGTGTCGGTCACCGCGAGCAGAACATATGCCCCAGCGGGCACGCCGCTCTCCTTCCGCGCGTAGTCTTGGTCCAGTACCACGTTCGTCGTCTCGATGATCAGTTTGCCACCCTCGGGCATCGCGTCGCGCGCGTTGACGGCCAGATTGACGATCACCTGCTCGATCTGGCCAGGGTCAGCTTTCACCCAGCCCAGGTCGGAAGCCGGCAGCGTGATGAGTTCGACATCGGCACCAATCACACGGCGCAGCAGCTTGTCCATGTCGAGGATCAGGCTGCTGAGGTTCAAGCTACGCGGTTCGATGACCTGTTTGCGCGCGAAGGTCAGCAACTGACGGGTGAGACTCCCAGCGCGATCGGCCGCTTTCTGGATTTCGATCAGATCGCACCGCACGATCGCCTCCGGGGGCAGTTCCTGTAGTGCGAGATCAGCGGAGCCGCTGATGACAGTCAGCAGGTTGTTGAAATCGTGGGCGATCCCTCCGGCGAGCCGTCCAATGCTCTCCATCTTCTGGCTCTGGAGGAACTGCGCCTGGAGCCGTTTGCGTTCAGTGATGTCCCGCATAATGGCCATCAAGGCCGTCGGTTGTCCAACGGCGTCCGCAACCACCGTCACGCTCAGCTCCGCCGGAAAGTGTGCACCATCCTGCTTGATCAAGGTATACTCGACATTGCTGATCCGTCCCAGTTCCAACGTGCGCTGGAGATTGTCAAGCGCATGTTGGCGATCCTCCAGCGCAATGAACTCCCACGCCTGCTTCCCAAGCAACTCCTCGATCCGCTCGTACCCATGCAGCCGGGCTGCCTGCTGATTGCAAAAGAGGATGACGCCATCCAGGCTGGTGAGTGTGATCGCATCCGGGGAGGTTTGAACCAGGCTGCGGTAGCGTTCTTCGCTCTCGCGCAGCGCCTCTTCAGCCCGCTTGCGCTCGGTGATATCGAGCGAGACGCCCTGCATGAAGAGTGTGTGGCCAGCTTCATCCCGCACCAGCATCGTCGCGTTGCGGAACCAGACCACCCGCCCGTCACGGGTGAACATCCGATACTCGGAAGGGGGCGGGTTACCACTGACATACGATTGCGCTGCTTCAGCCAGAACGCGCTCGCGGTCGTTCGGGTGGAGCTGTCTGATCCAGAGTTGGGGATCAGCTGTCCACTCCGCCGGCGAGAAGCCCAGGATCGACTCTATTTGTGGGCTGACGTAGAGCGTGGTGCTCATCTCATCCAGCGCGGCGATGTAGGTGATCGCCGGGATCTGTTCCACGAGGATGCGGAAGCGAGCGTCGGCCGCATGCAGCGCTTCCTCAGTTCGCTCGCGCTCGGCGATGTGACGTTTGAGCTCGAGCTGCGCGACGATCTGCCGCCCCAATACTTGCAGCGCCGCGACCTGCTCGGGGCGGATCTGGCGCGCGACACGATCCATCACACACAGCGTGCCGAGCACATGCCCTTGCGCCGTTCGCAGCGGTACTCCGGCGTAAAATTGCACATAGGGATCGGCCAGCACCAGGGGCGACCTGGCGAACCGGGCGTCGCACAAGGCCTCGGGAATGATCAGCATGTCCGCTTGCCGGATCACATAGTCGCAGAACGTACCAGCGCGGGGGACTTCGGGGGCGTCCCATCCCACCTTTGATTTGAACCAATGGCGATTGGCATCGATCAGGCTGATCAGGGCGATCGGAGTCCCGCAAATCTGCGCAGCCAGGCGCGCGAGATCATCAAACGCCGCTTCGGGCAGGGTATCCAGAATATTACACTGGCGCACGGCGGCGAGCCTGGCCGCTTCATCGGATATCAGGGTCGCTGGCATAGTGCTTTCCTCCGCCGTCCACAAGCGAGGACCTCTTCGCCGGTGGCGAGGCAAACTCGGTGGTTATTCGTTGCGCGGCGGCAGGAGATTCAGTCCTCACACATTATGTACCACGAGATAGCTGCGAGTGATGCGATGATCGAGCGCAAGATGCAGCCTTGCAGCAAAGAAGACGAATGGGCTGCTTTCGTCCTTCGTCTTCCGTCGTTCGTCGGATGCACGGAGTTCAAGCGGTAGCTGCGTTCCCATCTTTATGGTGGTCTACCCCATCCATGTTGATGAGCGGATCTCCACCTTTCGACCCCGCATCCCGATGCGCCAAATCGGGCACCTTGAAGCCATCATCACGAACGAGGTAGCCTGCCCCCTTCCTGCTGCGATAACTATAGCCGACGCGCCAGGGGCGCGGACCTGGTCGATGGAGATGTAACTCTGCTGCTTGTAAAAGCCCAGGACCTGGTTGACGCGCACGCGGGAGGCGCCGACCAGACCAGCCAGGTCGCTCTGGGTCAGGCGCAAGGGGATCAGAATGGCGCCGTTGGGGGCCGGCACACCATACTCCTGTGCGAACGCCAGCAACTGGCGGGCGACGCGGCCGAAGACGTCGAGCGCGGCGAGCGACTGGATGTGCGCGTCGGCGAGGCGCAGGCGGCGGGCGAGCACGCGGACCAGATTGTAGGTCATACCTGGCATAGTCCGCAGACATTCCTCGAACGCGGTGCGATCCATCCACAGGAGCATCGCATCCTCGAGCGTGACGACCGTGGCGGAGTGTCCCAGGCGCTCCACCAGGCTCATCTCGCCCACGATCTCGCCTGCGCCGAGGATGGCGAGGATCACATCGCTGCCCTCGGCCTGCTCAACGTGGATCTTGACCGTTCCGCTGACGATGATATACCCAACCTCACCCGGTTGCTCCGCCGTTATTATCTCAGCTCCGGCGGGGAAGGTCTTGCGACGCAAGAGATGGTTAAGCTGCGCCAATTGCTCGAGCGGCAGGCCGCGGAAGAGCGGCAGTTCGCCGAGGGTACCAGGATCGGAGACCGCTGCCATAGGCATCCACCTCCCGCCGAATCGAGCCCAATCGACCGCTGGCGCACAGCAGAAGCCATCCGCCAGGCGGATCAGGCGTGTGCTGAGAATAGAGCACCGTCCCTGTGCCCTGTATTATACGGCGATTCGCGCGTCAGGATGATAGCTATTGTTGGCCGATTCGCTGGGGACGCAAAGGGCCCGCATTGTCGATGCCCGATCAGGGTCGGCGGCCGCGCATAAGCTTGCCATCGGAGGCACAGCGCGCGCCGGGTGGTCGAAGAGCTGCGGCGGCGAATGGGGGAGCGCTGAGGCCGACCGCCGACCGCGGTTGTCGGTTGTCGGTTGTCCGTACGAACAGCGGACAACGAGCGCTGAACCTTATCTACGCGGCGGGTCGGCCATCCGCTCGACCTCCAATTCGGCCCCCAACCGCGCAAAGATCTCGCGCGACTCGCGCCACATCGCCGCGCCGCGGGCCTGGTCGCCGCGCTCTCGTTCGTGTGTCGCCCAGGCCCGCAACGTCCGTGCTCGCTCGTCCTCCATGCCGGTTTCGACGCAGATACGGATGCTTTCAGTGAAGCAGGCCGCCACATCGTAGTGGCCGGATTGTTCGCCGCTCGCGCCCGCGATCGCGATTGGTTCAGATAGACGGGATGCCGCCATGCCTAATGCGCGCCACGCGGCGGCGATAAAGGTCTGCACCCCGGCGGCCTGCCCCAACGTCAGCGCCTGGCGTGCGGCGGCTAGCGCCTCCGGAACGTTGCCTTGACCCAAACAGGCCTCAGCCAGATAGCGATATGTTTCCGAGAGGACACCGGAACCAGCGGTTCCAGCCATCTGAATAACCCCACGTAAATCAGCTTCAGCGGCTTTGTAGTCTCCTAGCTCGACCCGCGTCGCGCCCAGGTTGCTGAGAAAGACCATTTCTCCGTCCCGATGCCCGATCGTGCGGGCGATGTTCAGTGCTGTCTGAAAGTGCCCAAAGGTCGTATTGTAATCTCCGCGCGCATAAGCGATAACACCCAGGTTATTCAGCAGATCCATGAGTTGCCTGCGGTCGTCTAATGCCTGACAGATTGCGA